>CAESAD010000002.1_pt1 | contig 109433 bp, 108 predicted proteins | sample 7263541 | NCBI WGS metagenome assembly CAESAD01 (sample SAMEA6814110, study PRJEB35770) | freshwater metagenome | biome: Freshwater; feature: Freshwater reservoir; material: water | place: Czech Republic | collected 2017-07-26 | depth 30m m
AATGCTCCCCAGAACCTCTCAGGCATCAGGACTACCTGGAATCAGCAACTCTGAAATGTTCCATGACAGAGGGGGAGGACCGGCAACGGTCTATCCGTCTATTGTTTTTGAGGAACATCATGTCAGTGCAAGCACAGCACGATTCATACGCGCAATTTGCTGATCGTCACATCGGCCCAAACAATTCTGATCTTTCCAAGATTTTGAGTTTTATTGGTTACAGCTCGTTGGACGAGTTGAGCAATGCGGCAGTGCCAACCAACATTCAAAATCAAGCGCCACTTGCGCTAGCACCAGGTGCATCAGAGGCAGAAGTGTTGGCGGAGCTGCGAACGTTTGCAGATGCTAATGAAGTTTTAACTTCCATGATTGGTCTTGGCTACTACGGCACGCATACGCCTGGCGTAATTTTGCGAAACATCACCGAGAACCCAGCCTGGTACACCGCATACACTCCGTACCAACCAGAAATTTCCCAAGGTCGCCTCGAGGCTTTAATCAATTTCCAGACTATGGTCACTGACTTAACTGGATTGGATATAGCAAGCGCATCGCTGCTAGATGAATCCACAGCAGCTGCCGAAGCAATGACATTGCTGCGACGTAATTCAAAGAGTGAGTCAAACGTTTTTGCTGTGGATGCTGATACCCATCCACAGACACTCGCAGTACTAGCTACTCGCGCCGAACCAATTGGAATTGAATTAGCGCTCATTGATGTTGAAGCGCAAGAGATGCCGGATTGCTTTGGCGTATTGCTAAGTTACCCAGGCAGCAGTGGCAAGGTGCGAGACATATCAACGAACATTTCTAAGGCACACGAGCTGGGAACTTCCGTCGCCGTTGTAACGGATCTATTGGCGCTAACTGTGCTTAAGTCGCCGGGCGAACTAGGGGCAGACATTGTCGTTGGCTCATCGCAGCGCTTTGGCGTACCGATGGGATTCGGTGGACCACATGCTGGCTTCATGTCAGTGCGCACTGGATTGGAACGGTCACTACCGGGTCGTTTAGTTGGCGTCAGTGTTGATGCTGATGGACACACTGCGTATCGATTAGCCCTACAAACTCGCGAACAACACATTCGTCGTGATAAAGCTACGAGCAACATTTGTACTGCTCAGGTTTTATTGGCGGTTATGGCTTCGATGTATGCGGTCTACCACGGTCCGCAGGGACTTACTCAAATTGCATTAAACGTTCATCGCCGAGCCAATGCATTGGCCGAAGGTCTGGCGCAAGGTGGAGTCAAGGTCAGCGATAACTTCTTTGACACAATTCGCGTTGCGGTTCCAGGAAAGGCACGCGCAGTGGTAGCCGCAGCTCGCACGCGGGGGATAAGCCTGTGGGAAGTAGATGTGGACACTATCTTGCTAAGTGTCGATGAAACCACTACTGAGTTAACAGTGGAACAAGTTTGGGCAAGTTTCCAAGATGCCTTGGGTGGTAATTTCCCAGCGAGCTACCTAGTCAGCATGGAGGGGGAGTCCTTAGCAAATGAATTGCAGCGCACTTCGACTTTCCTAGAACATCCGGTGTTTAATTCTCACCAGAGTGAAACCGCAATGTTGCGTTACATCCGCAAACTTTCCGACAAAGACATCGCTCTTGATCGCTCCATGATTCCACTTGGTTCCTGCACCATGAAATTGAATGGCACAACTGAGATGGAATCAATTACTTGGCCAGGGTTTGGCGGCATTCATCCATTCGCACCGCTCGACAGTGTTGCTGGATACCTGACGATGATTCGACAGCTTGAAGACTGGCTAGTTGAAGTTACTGGTTACGATGCAATTTCGTTGCAACCTAATGCTGGTTCGCAAGGGGAGTTCGCTGGACTACTTGCAATTCGTGGATATCACAAGTCACGTGGCGATAGCGCGCGCAAAGTTTGCTTGATTCCAAGTTCAGCACATGGCACTAACGCTGCCTCAGCTGTGATGGCTGGCATGCGAGTAGTGGTTGTCGGTTGCGATGACTTTGGCAACGTCGACATGGATGATCTAAAACATAAGATCATGGAAAATGCCGACGAACTTGCGGCACTGATGATCACTTACCCATCGACACATGGTGTCTACGAAGCAACAGTTTCTGATATTTGTGCCATGATTCACGATGCTGGTGGCCAGGTCTATGTCGACGGCGCAAATTTAAACGCGTTAGTTGGTTTAGCTAAGCCCGGAAAATTTGGCGCAGATGTTTCGCACTTGAATTTGCACAAAACTTTTGCAATCCCACACGGTGGCGGTGGACCTGGCGTTGGTCCAGTTGGCGTGCGTGCACACTTGGCACCGTTCTTACCGTCACATCCATTCCGACCAGAAGCCGGACCAACTGCTCGTGGTTATGCCGATGGTGGGGTAGGAGCAGTCAGTGGGGCACCTTGGGGTAGCGCAGGCATCCTGCCGATTCCATGGGCTTACATCCGTCTCATGGGCGCCGAAGGATTGACTAAAGCAACACAAGTTGCAGTTGCATCGGCAAATTACATCGCAAAGAAGTTAAGCGATGACTTCCCAGTACTTTATGTTGGCGGCAATGGGCTAGTGGCTCATGAATGCATTTTGGATTTACGGGGGATCAGCGATGAGTCCGGCGTAAGTGTTGACGACGTTGCAAAGCGACTAGTCGATTTCGGTTTCCACGCTCCAACGATGTCATTTCCAGTAGCTGGAACTTTGATGGTCGAACCTACCGAGAGCGAATCTTTGTTCGAGCTGGATCGATTCATAGCCGCTATGAAGGCCATTAGGCAGGAGATCGCTCAGGTCCAGGCTGGAACTTGGCCAGTTGACGACAATCCGCTGTCTAATGCCCCGCACACGGCTCAATTCTTGCTAGGCGACTGGGAACACCCGTACAGCCGAGAATTGGCTGCGTATCCATTGCCAAGCCTGCGAGAAGCCAAATATTGGCCATCTGTGCGACGTATTGATGGCGCTTACGGCGACCGTAACTTGGTTTGTGCTTGTCCACCGATCTCTGACTTCGCTTAGCTAGATTTCGGCTCGCACGGCCCCTTGGTGGCCTTGGAATTGGGGATGTGGCAATCAGGCGATGCCTGGAGATCTGGCTCGTTACGATACTTATTCAGATCTTTGTTAATTGACATAATGTATCTTATCGGCTAACGACACCCAGTGAAAAGGCAATGAATACGCGGTTCTGTCTGAATGGATCTAATGCCTAGTTCACATCGTCAGGTTTAATTTCGCGCCTCCTGGGTAAACCTGAAACATCTGCAGAACGCAGTTAAGCATCCATGGGAGGGAAAATTATGGGTGAATCAATGCGCGGCTCGCGTCTAGGAACAACGAGCTATGAAGTCGATTCTGGTGAATATGCACCCAGAGCATTAACCACGTATGTCTGTGATCAAGGACATCGAATTACCATGCCATTCTCAGTAGAGGCTGACGAGATTCCGACCACCTGGCCCTGTGCCTGTGGAGCCACCGGCATGATGCTGGGAGCCAAACCTGAAGCTCCAGCCGAACGTAAGCACGTCAGAACGCACTGGGACATGCTCTTGGAGCGTCGGACAATCAAAGACTTAGAAGGCATACTCAAGGAACGCCTCGAAGTCATCCGCGCAAAGGCTTCTTAATCCAATAGTTCTGGACTAGCCACTGCATAGACCGCATGTAGTTCAGTAGCCACTGCAAAGTCCTCCAGAAAACAATCCGCTGCTCAAAAGAGTTGCTTCGCAAATTTTTCGCCTCGGAGTTTTCTGGGGACTTTTTGTTCCGTCACTTATGGTTTTGAAAGTTGCCTATTCAGATAATTACCGGCAATGAAAACATTCCAGTTTATGAATCAGATCTCGACAGGTAGAAAAGTCATGATCGAAAAATTTGCGAAGCAACTCTTTTGAGAGCATGAGCTTTTCGTACTGTCGAATGAGACGCAACCAACACGTACTTAGCTAATGTGAAGAATTCGCTTCAGGTCTGAGAGACGCTTCTTAACTCCCCATTGGGTGACCAACCACAGCGCCTCTTTAACTATGGCCCCATTCATTTTGGACTCGCCCAATTGCCGCTCTACGAATGTAATTGGCACTTCAGTGATTCTCAAGCCTGCGGTAACTGCGCGCCAAGCCATGTCGACTTGGAAGCAATAACCCTGGCTTTGCACATTTTCAACTTGCATAGCGTTGATGGCACTCATTCGATAAGCACGAAATCCTCCGGTGGCATCGTGCAATGGAATGCCTAACCAAAGTCGGGTGTAAAGGTTTCCCCCACGCGAGAGTATTTCGCGGCTCTTAGCCCAGTTCACGACGCTGCCACCAGTGATCCAGCGCGATCCCAAAACTACATCGTTGTCAGTCATGGCATCCAGGACCTTAGTTAAGTCAGCCGGCCGATGTGAGCCATCAGCATCCATCTCTACGACTACTTCGTAGCCTTGTTGACTCGCCCATTCAAACGCCGCCAGGTATGCCGCACCCAAGCCGGCTTTAGATTCGCGATGTAACACATGGATTGCAGAATCGTTAGTTCGTAGGCCTTCAGCCACTTCCCCAGTGCCATCTGGCGAGTTATCGTCAGCGATCAGGATGTCAATGCTGGGCTCGGCTGCGCGGACGGCTGCGACAATAATCGGCAAGCTTTCGCGCTCGTTGTAGGTGGGAATGATGACTAGAGTTTTCCCGATCTCGCGCGTTGCCATTAGTTAAGCCTAAACGAAAAGTTTAAGAGTTTTGTCCACGCGTACGTCGATAACAAATTAACAAAACGAGAGCACTAAAGATCAACATCCAGCGTGGATACCTGTTAGTAAATGTTTGGTCAGAAATCAATTCAACTTCGCCAGTGACGGTAGCTGTTTCAAATTGCCCAGTTTTATGCAACACTTTGCCGTCGTTAGCAATCAAACCGGAAATGCCTGAAGTACTTGCTACCAAGAATGCGCGTTGGTTTTCAATCGCGCGGAATCTAGTGATGGCAAATTGCTGTTCGGGTTGTGCTGTATTTCCGTAAGTTGCGTTATTGGTTTGCACAACCATTACTTGGGCGCCCGTCGCAACTGTTTCATAAATATGATTTGCGTAGGCAACCTCAAAGCAAATCACGTCTCCGATTTGCTTATTTGCAATATTGAACACACCTACCGCGTTCCCAGGAACAAAATCATTAGGTATTTGTTCAAAGCGCTTAATGAACCGTGATAAGAATTCACGCAGTGGTACGTACTCACCAAATGGCACCAGGTGTCGCTTCACGTACATCTGCCCTGGTCCAGACTCTGCCGTCCACAGAATGCCGGCATTACGCGGACCGACTGCAGTTGAGCTATCGCCACCAGACAAAGTAGTTGCGCCAATCAATATCGGGATGTCAGTGCTATCCGCCAACTGGGTAATTTCAGTTTGTGCGAGTCCCGGCTGCAGTGGATCGATGTCCGTGCCACTTTCGGGCCAAACAATTAGATCTGGAGTGGCAGTCTTGCCAGACTCAATGTCGATAAGCAACCTTTTGGTTGCAATGATGTGATTATTCAAAACCGCAGTTCGCTGCGTAGATACTTCATTACCGACTCGTGGCACATTTCCTTGCACTGCAGATAACGTAACGGTCTGATCGGAATGCAAGGTATCCACACTTCGAGCTGCAAGTACACATATGGCAACGATCAGCAGCGATGTAAAGCAACGGTGTTTGACGAGTTTGATCAAAGCAGCAGCACAAAGAACCACTACCCCACTGACCAGCCCTTGGCCACCAAGTGTGGCAAGTTTGACTAACGGACCATCGAGTTGACTATAGGCAATCAATCCCCAAGGAAACCCACCCCATGGAACAGATGACCGTACTGCCTCAAGCACCGCTACCCCAGCAGCTGGTGCTAGGTAGAACCAGCCATTCGAGGAATCAATTGGGACTAGCGCCAAGAGAAGCCAAGGCAGCGCACACAATATTGCCAAAGCGATCCAGGCATCGACTCCAAGGACACTCACCCACTGGATGTGACATAAAAATAGCGCCAAGGAGAAAACAGATGAAATCTTAAGTCGTTGCCGCAACAGTTGGCCAGAGAGCTGTTGCAATAACACCGCCAGGCCAATGATTGCGGCCCACCAGTGCATCGGCGTAAAGGCCCAAGCCGTTAACGCGCCGGCTAAACCCGCAACGAGTAACCTCACGATAAATTCCTAGAGAATCACTAGTTCCCGAGTCGTGTTATTAGTGCTACTAATTCCCGTCTCGGTACATGTGACTATGTCTTCGATGCGGGCGCCGTATTTACCGGCAAAATAAAAGCCTGGCTCAATTGAGAAGGCATGGCCAGGAACTAGGTTGCGAGTGTTTCCAGAAACTATGTATGGCTCTTCATGGGTTTCCATGCCAATGCCATGTCCGGTGCGATGGATAAATTGCTCACCTAATCCACCAGCAATCAAAACGTCGCGCGCCGCAGCATCAACCGATTCACAACTGACACCAGGACGGGCATGATCGCGAGCTGCTTGCTGCGCAGTTAACAAAACTTGGTAGTGCTCCAAATACTCCGCGGGTGGTTGTCCGCAGACGTACATCCGCGTACAGTCGCTGCAGTAGCCACTTGGCATAGTTCCGCCAATGTCGACCACAACTGGGTCTCCGGCTTCAATCACGCGATCGGAAAGCTCATGATGCGGACTAGCGCCATTTGGTCCACTAGCGACTATGACGAAATCGACCCGCGAATGACCACTCGCCAAAATTGCTTCCGCAATGTCGCGACCAACTTCGCGCTCAGTTCGTCCAGGGCGTAGCCACTTGTGCATGTTTGAATGCACTTCATCAATTGCCGCGCCGGCTTCATGTAGGAAGGTAACTTCTTGCGCAGTTTTAACTTCTCGGATATCCGAAAGTAAGGATCCTGCCAGAGCTACTTCTTTTCCAAGTGCTGACCTGATACCGAATGCTTTTTCAACCCACATCAAATTGTTGACTAACGCCGAGCTCGACTTACCAACGCTTGCCATCAAAATCTGGTACGGGTTTTGCGTTTCTTGCCAATCAAGCAAATCAATCCCAATTTCTGGTACGCCATGAGCGAGTGCGGAAGGCTTTTCCAGAGTGGGAACAATCATCCAAGACTTGCCATCATTTCGGATGGCTAGACAAGTAAGGCGTTCCAACGGCAATGCGTCGTAACCCGTTAGGTAACGTAAATCCGCTCCTGGAGTAACAAATAGTATGTCATTTCCAGAATTGGCCAGGCTAGCGGCAACTTTTTTGATGCGGTCTGCGTACATGTGACTACGCTATCGAACTAATGCCCAGAGTCTTAAGCAGTCTGGCAACGTGCTTTTCAATCCCCCAGGCACCTGCTAAGTCCGAGACTGCTGAGTGATCTGTGACCTGAGCTGGAACATTAAGGTGCATTGGCAAACGCGCGGTGGTTTTTACTCGCACCACTTTGCTAGCCGCGCGAACATATTGTTGACTTTCCAAAACGTTGCGACGTACGGCTGGAGCCAAGGTAATCGACTCATCCTTGGCGGCAGATATCAATCCGGAAACATTCCCAAAATCAGTTATCAATTTGGCAGCAGTTTTCTCACCAATGCCTTTCACGCCTGGTAAGCCATCGGATGGGTCGCCGCGCAGTGTCGAGAAATCAACATATTGCTCGCCAGATATTCCATATTTAGCTAGTAAGAAAGCATCATCTACTACCTCTAGGTTCTTGACTCCTTTGGTAATCGAAATGACGCGGTTCGAATGCTGGTCAGACACCAATTGGTAGAGGTCACGATCTCCCGTGACCACATCGCAATTAGTGCCAGCCTTAGCGACTAACGCGCCTAAGACATCGTCTGCTTCATGACCAAGCTGTCCAACCCGTGGCAAGCCGATTGCATCTAGCAACATCGAGATGGCTGTTATCTGCGGTGAGAGCAAATCCGGAACTTCTTCGGTTGCGGAATCGCCAGCAGTATCTTCAACTCGATGCAATTTATAACTGGGAATTAGATCTACTCGCCACTGCGGACGCCAATCGTCATCCCAGGCAAAAACCAACTGATTTGGTGGGAACTGTTTTGCAATTGTGCTAACCATGTCCAAAAAACCACGCACTGCTCCTGAAGGCGTGCCATCAGGAGCCACGATAGATTCCGGAACTGCAAAGAACGCTCGGTAGTAAAGGGTTGCAGTATCAAAATACAAATTACGTTTAGTCTCTACCACGCCACAATCCCTCGATTGATCAAATCCCCTGCCGATCTTGCAGTCGCAGCAAGTTTGGGATCATCACTTGCTAACGAAATCTGGCCAAGTAAATCGATTACTTGTTTGCTCCATCTAACGAAATCACCTGGTTGTAAGTCAGTGCTCTTCAACACCTTGGCTATGGACTGACCTCTTGCCCATTTCAATGTCACCCAAACAAAGCCTGGATCCATTTCACGCAAACTATCCATGCGATGTTGGCTTTCAATGTCCTTTAATTCGCCCCACTTGTAAACCATTTCGGTCAGCGCTATCCCTAACGATCCTTCAGGGATGTTTTGGGTATCGCGATCATCGTCTCTACGTGATTCGTAAACCAAAGTACTCACAGCACTGGACATCTGTTCTGCCGTTAGTTCGCGCCAAATTGAACTTCGTAAACACTCAGCAGTTAATAGATCTAACTCTCCATAAATACGCCCGAGAACCAATCCGGCATCAGTAACAGTGTGCGCATCGCTAGATTTTTCAAGGTATTTAAGTTCGGTCAAGACTTCACAAATTCGATCGAATTCTTTAGCGATAGAACTGGTTCGCGTTGCGACTCGAGATTCGAGTTTGTCGATCTCGCGCTGCGTTGAATAGATTCGTTCATGCCATCGAACATGTTCTTCGCGATCGGTGCAGCCATGACAGGCGTGCGCTCGAATTGCTTTGCGCAATCTGGAAATCTCGACGTCAATTTTGGAATCCGAAATTTTCTCAGTCGGGACAGCTGGTGGCGCTGACTTTGCAATTACCGACATCTGATCTGCCAGCCAGCTACGAGTTTTTGGTGATCTGGAATCAAATGTTGCCGGCAATCTGATTTGGCCGATAGTACGACCCTGATCACCAACATCGGTATAGCCAATTCGTTTTACAACTCTAGTTTGAGACATAACGCGAGGACGAGGATCATCCATGTCCTGTGCCTCATCAATAACTACAAATGGCACACTTGAGCGCCTCGCAGCATCGATCACAATGACATCTCCGCGTTGCACCTCATTTAGAAAATTAGTTGCGGTATTTCTGCGTTCTCGCACGCCGTCGCGCTTGGTATCTTTTTCCAGATCACTAAGTTGACGACGCAGCGACATATAAGACGCGAAATCTCCTAAGTGACATTCCATTGCCTCTTGATAGCCATCAATGGCATCTTCACTTCGACGCATTTGGGTGGCTAAGCCAACAACAGAACGATCAGCTTGGAATTGGGCAAAAGATGATTCCAGCAACTCACGCGCTCGATGGGTTCCAAACTTCTCGATCAAATTAATGGCCATGTTGTAGGAAGGTTTAAAACTAGATTTCAATGGATAAGTTCTGGCGCTCGCTAGCCCAGCCAGTGAATCTGGATCTAATTCGGAGTGCCAAACCACAATTGCATGGCCTTGGGTATCTATGCCACGTCGACCGGCTCGCCCAGTTAGCTGTGTGTACTCACCAGCAGTAACTGCAGCATGCACTGACCCGTTCCATTTAGTCAACTTCTCCAGTACAACACTGCGAGCTGGCATGTTAATACCCAGTGCAAGAGTCTCCGTAGCAAAGACAACTTTGACTAAGCCAGCCTGGAAAAGTTGCTCGACAACTACTTTGAACGCTGGCAACAAACCTGCATGGTGAGCTGCTATCCCTCGTTCTAATCCATCGCACCACGATGCAAACCCCAAAATTCGTAGTTCTTCGGAACTGGCATCAGGAAAATGGGCATCGACTATGCCGCGGATCTCTAGGCGTTCTTCGGCGGTTGTGACGGATAGGCCACCGGCAAGGCACTGCGAAACTGCATCATCACAGGCAGCCCGGGAAAAAATGAAAGTAATGCTTGGCAATAAACCAGCGCGGTCTAGTTCTTCAATCACTTCGACGCGCGAGGGCGTATATCGACTTCGGAACCGATTGCTACGGCCGTAACCATGGCGGGCGTTTTGCCGATCGTTACGCGCAATTCGTTGCAACTCAGGGCTGACCTTAGTTCGTGCCTTGTCTACGAATAGATCGTGTAGCTCGTCCCCGACCATTACATGTTGATGCAATGGAATTGGCCGATGTTCTTCGACGATCACTTGCGTTTGGCCTCGAACCGTTCGCAGCCAATCACCAAACTCTTCAGCGTTACTTACAGTTGCAGAAAGCGCGATCACTGAAACGGAAACAGGTAAGTGAATGATTACTTCTTCCCACACCGCTCCCCTGGATCGATCAGCCAAGTAATGAACTTCATCCATAACGACGTGGCTGAGCTCACGGATGCCACTTGAGCCTTCATAGAGCATGTTGCGTAGCACTTCAGTTGTCATAACAACTATCGGAGCATCGCCATTAATGCTGTTATCACCAGTTAGTAGTCCGACATTTTCAGCGCCGTAAAACTCTACGAATTCATTAAACTTTTGGTTTGATAGCGCTTTAATTGGCGTGGTATAAAAACAGCGAGATTGCTTGGACAGCGCGGTATAGACCGCAAATTGACCCACTACGGTCTTGCCCGCACTTGTCGGGGCGGCAACTAAGACCCCAGATCCTTCATCGATAGCTCGACAGGCTTGTACTTGGAAATCATCCAGCGTAAAACTTAGGGATTCCTGAAATGAACCAAGTAAACCTTTGGAATCTTTGACCCTAGTTTTTGCAGCTGCATAACGAGCAGCTGGCGAATTGGTCATGGTTACAGATTACGGCGTTGTTGTTGCCTGCGCTTGCCACACACGCACGCCACCAGGAATCAACATGACTTTGATCGGGCCAACACCCACACGTTCTCCATCGGCATAAACCGGAAATGATTCACCGCCGAGCGCGATCCCTGAATCACTGTCCTGTCGAACTTTTGGATGTTTCACATGTCCACCCCAGAAAACTTTCGGAAGCACACGAACTAACAATCTGCGAGTTACTTGAGCGACGTATGTGATCTCAAACTGTCCATCGCTGGCGTTTGCGGTCGGACAGATTTTCATACCGCCGCCGTACGACGAAGTGTTACCTACCGCAACCAAAGTGAGTTTCTCGGAGAACTTTGCAGATGACTTTGGCGCAACATCAAAGGCACATACCGACATTTTTGATAACTCGACAAAAAGGGCAACCAAATACTTCAGGGTTCCTGACGGACCGCGATAGGTATTTGCGCGTTCATTAACTTGCGCATCAAATCCACAGCTGGCTACCCCAAGAAACTTGTGTTCATTTCCATCCGGGGTTTCTATGATGCCAAAATCGATTTGGTTCCAAGCACCGGACTGCAAAATTTCTAGTCCGGATTTGGGATTCTTGATTTTTAGGTATCTTGCAAAATCATTTCCAGTCCCCAGCGGAATTACCGCCAAGGAAATTTCGTGGTTGGGAAGTGAATTTAGCGCTAGGTGTACCGTTCCATCGCCACCGCAGGCAACAACAACCAGATCAAGGTGCTCATGATGCAGTTGCTGAATTTCCGGTCGTAAATCCTGTGCGTTGGTACCTTGCAATACGAGTGCACCGTGACTTATTAGGCCTGAGACAATTCGCTTACCTTTGCGTGACTTCCATACGGTTGGCTTAACTAGCAAAGCCAACATCGTTAGAGATCTTCCTGGGCACGGATTTTAGATCTACGACGATCGTTGAGGATTGCAATGCCAACTGCAGTGAAACTAAGCACGATCATGGGTAACGCAACGAAAGTCATGGCGAGTGGATCACCATTTGGAGTGGCTACGGCGCCAAAAACGAAGCTGCCCAGTATCAACCAGCGCCAAGCGGCACGAAGTTTCTCTCCACTTAAAATGCCAGCAAAGTTAAGGCCGACCAAAATGAGGGGCAACAAGAATCCAATTCCGAAAAACAAAGTCAAGTGCAGGAAAAAACTTAAATAGCTCTCAACACTGGTGACATTCTGTACGTCTGTCGGAGTAAATTCAAACAAGATGTCTAGCATCCGTGGCATTACGTAGTACGCAAGCAACACTCCGCTGGCGAACAGTGGCACAGCAATCGCCGTGAATGCGTAGGCCCACTTGCGTTCCTTACTTTTGAGGCCTGGTGAAACAAAGCGCCAAAGCTGATAAATCCAAATTGGACTCGAGAGCACCACCGCAGCAGCCAGTGACACTCGCAATTGCAGCGAGAAGCCGCTGGTAACACCTGTGAGTGCGAGTACCGCATTCGATCCAGGTCCTTGTACGTTGTCGTAAGGTGCACGAATTAACGCAAATATTGTTGGAAACTGATTCCATACTGCAATTGTGCAAATGATTAGGGCTAGTGCACTGCGTACCAGGCGACGGCGCAATTCGGTGAAATGCTCCGCCAGCGTCATAGCTCCTAGATTTTGCGCTTCTGTCGAGCTCATGCCTTTGAATTAGATCTTGTCAGGGGTATTACTTGAGTCATCCTTGTCGGTGTCCAACTCAGACTTAAAGATCTTGATTGATTTACCAACGCTTTTAGCAGCATCTGGAAGTCGACGGGCACCAAAAAGTACGATGACCAGCAATAGCAAAATAATTGCCGCTGGCGAGTCAAATAGGGCGCGCATTTTTACTCCTTATTTATGATGTCTCAACGGTATCGCATAACTAAAAGAATAAGGCTGAGTGGGCTATTCCCAGCCCTTTGCCCGTTCAATGACTCCAGCGACTAGATCAGGCGGCCCGACGGCGCGCATTCGACCGCCCGAAGCAAGCACTAGTGAAATCAACCAGTCTCGGGAATAAACCTTGAGTTCAACCTCTACGGCGTGCCACATGTATTCCTTGAAACTCAGGATGTCGACTTGATCAAGAGTTCCGTAGTACGCCTTATCAAGCTCGATTACACCTAGGTAATCTCTAATGGCTTCACGGACTTCAATTGCCTCAGGAATATCAATGGGCTCAGCAGTTGAAGAGATTGCTACAACGCGATCAAGTCGAAAGTTTCGCCAAGCCTGCGATGTTCGGCACCAGGCTCTGAGGTAGGTAAAGTCGTCACGCACATACATGGCAACAGGATCCACCTTTCGCTGTGATACATCATCTTTTGACACCGCAGCATACGAAATCTCGATTGCAACATGTGAAGCTATAGCTTGTTCAACTTCGACAACGACTGCTGCCGAAACTGGAGCTGCAACCACGTCTACTAGGTTTTCTGGATTCGGAATCACGGACGCAATCTTGGTGATCAATCCAGCAACCACTTTCACATCTGCCAAGGCAGGAAACTGCTCCAAGTAATGCAATCCGGCAATTAGTGAAGCTGCTTCGAAACTATTTAGTTTTACTGGTCGATCAAGTGCTTTTGCATCAGTTACGAAGATTGATTCAGCATCTTCAAAATCAATGTCTACCAATCCTCCACCATCTTGTGATGGTCCGGTCACAACGAGTTGTCCAATCAGTTCGAGTGCGTGCTTTTCACTCACGTCGAACTGCTCAGCAATTTCCTTGAGCGAAGAGCCATTGTTCGCAACTAGCCAAGGTAACAACTCAATCAAAACTTCGAGGTCATTCGCCATTGCTATGCGCCTTCAACGTGGTGACAATTACTCTGGAAACCGCGTCATGCAATGCAATAGGTTCGACTACCCGGACCACATCGCAGGCTCCAGCTATCAATCCAACTAGTTGCGACTCATGAAAATAAGGAACGGTCAGTTCATCCCATTCACTTCCAATGTTGCATTCACTTGCGAGTAATCGTAGTGACGCACCCCGTCCAGGGCGCACGAGCAGCTTTGCCTGCAACGTAACAGCCTCGCCACTCTCCCACTGCGCGACAATGTCATGCACTTCAAAGTCTGTCGGAGCTGGTTCCAAAATTGCATCTTTGGTGATTGTAATGTCGCCAACAATGCGATCGGTGCGAAAGCTACGTAATTCACCTTTGTCTTGATCAAATCCGATTAAGTACCAATGCCCAGAATGCAGTAATGCTCGCCAAGGATCTACTGTGCGTCGAACCGGCTTTGCATCTAGGAGGCCAACATAGTCAAATGCAATGGTCTTATTGTCAGTAATACTTTCAAGAATCTCGGTGATGTGGCGTCGACCTTTTGCCAGCGATACCGGTACTACTGGTAAATCATCCGATTCTTGCGCATCGATTCTGCGCACTGCTTGCTTTGCTGCGGTGCTCAATTGTGCGCTCTGCCACGCACTAGCTGCCAAACTCAAGTAGGTGCGCTCCTGTGCAGTTAGCACGATTTCTGGCATCAACCAGTCAGATCGATCGATTCGATATCCCAGGACATCATCATGAAATAGATCAACCGGTTTCGTCTCAAGTGGAATCGCCAACTCGCGAAGCGCAGCTTTATCGCGTTCAAACATTCGCTCGAAAGCGTCGTTTGAATCCCCGTAACCAGGTACGCGATCGCGAATCTGCTCTCGGGTAAGTGGCACTGAGGCATTTAGCAGCACGAACAACAGATTGAGCATGCGCTCAGTGCGTGCTTTTGCCATTACTTAAGAAACTGCTAGCAAGTCGATAATGAAAACTAGAGTCTTACCAGAAAGTCTGTGACCACTACCTGCTGCGCCATAAGCCAGCTCCGGTGGAATTGTAAGTTTGCGACGACCGCCAACTTTCATACCTGGAATGCCTTCTTGCCAGCCGACAATCAGACCCTTGAGACGAAATTCGATGGATTCGCCTCGGTCCCATGAAGAATCAAACTGTTCACCGGTCTCGAAATCAATTCCGGCGTAATGCACGGTAACGGTTTGACCAGCACCTGCTTCGTCACCATCACCAATTGAAATGTCAGTGATAACTAATTCAGCTGGGGCTGGACCCTCGGGAAAATCAAACTCTGGCGGTTGCATATGTTCCTCTGTCTCTTTGACTATTCAAAACTTACTAGATCTACTACGAAAATTAAGGTCTCGCCCACTTCGATGCCGCTGCCTGGTGGTGGGTTATTGCCATAGCCAAGTTCAGCTGGAATAACTAGTAGGCGTCGACCACCCACCTGCATGCCAACTAAGCCCTCTTGCCATCCCATGATTACTTGATCCAAAGGGAATGTAGCTGGCTCACCTCGAGACCATGAACCATCAAACATGGCGCCGGTGGCCGCGCCGTATCCCACATAGTGCGCAGTAACCGTAGCGCCAGCTGGAACCGCATCGCCTTCGCCAACTACAACGTCAGTGACTTGAAGTTCAGTTACCGGATCACCCGGCTTAATTGTGACAACCGGCTCCACACCTAGTTCTGCGGATACTTCAACAGCTACTGGCACGCCAGTCAATTCAGGAACTGCAGGCGCGCTATTGACTGCTTCGCTCGAAGTTGAATCTCCAGCAGAACTACTGAGACTAGAACAACCCGAAAGGGCCAAAACAATAGAAAGAACAATTATTGGGCTTCGTTTCAACATAGCGCAATCTTACAGGAGGCAATCAGGTTGCAATTTGCATGGACTCTATTAAACGCTCGACTCGTTCATCGACGTTTGCAAACGGATCCTTACACAGAACCGTGCGTTGAGTCTGGTCATTCATCTTCAGGTGTACCCAATCGACGCTGATGTCTTTGCCAGCTTCCTGAGCCGCAGCAATAAAATCGCCACGCAATTTAGCGCGCGTTGTCTGTGGTGGCACAGTTTGGGCCTTAATGATTTCCTCGTCGGTCGTTACGCGCTTGGCTTTGCCATTCTTTTGTAGCAAGTAGAACAATCCGCGTGCTTGTGAAATATCGTGATACATCAGGTCTAATTGAGCGACACGAGGCGACTCAAGATCTAGCCCATGTTTGTCTCGGTACGCATCAAGTAGTTGCAACTTAATTGCCCAGTCAATTTCCTGTGAGATTAAGGCATGGTTACCAGTCTGAACTGCGGTAAGCGTTCGTTCCCAAAGTTCAAGCGCAATCGCATGCTCTGGGGTGACATTCATGTCCCCGGTTGCAACATAAGTTTTAACCATGTCCAGGTAGGCCCATTGCATGTCCAATGCGGACATAGTGGAACCTGAATTTAATGTCACCAGTGCTTGCCCAGTTATGTCGTGAGAAACATCACGAATCGCGCGAATCGGATTTTCCAAAGTGAAATCGCGCGTCAAGTTTCCAGTTTCTAGCAAGCGCAAGACGAAGTCCATCGATATGACTTTCAACAAAGTTGTCATCTCTGACATGTTGGAATCACCAACAATTACGTGCAGTCTCCGAAATGCTTCGGAATCTGCGTGGGGCTCATCTCGAGTATTGATGATGGGGCGAGAACGCGTTGTGGCACTTGATACGCCCTCCCACATGTGATCAGCCCGCTGCGAGAGTGAATAAATTGTGCCGCGCGGTGTGGTCAATACTTTTCCGGCGCCGCAGATCAATTGGCGAGTGATCAAAAATGGAAGCAAAGCTTCAATTTGCTCTAGATAATCCTGTCGACGCTTGATCAAGAAGTTTTCATGACAGCCGTATGAGTTGCCACCAGAGTCAGTGTTGTTTTTAAATAGATAGATTTCACCTTCGATGCCCTCTTCGGCCAACCGATCTTGGGCATCAACAATCAACTCTTCTAGAATTCGCTCACCGGCTTTATCCTGCACGATCAAATCGTGAAAATCATCGCACTCAGCTGTTGCGTACTCGGGATGACTGCCAACATCAAGATAAAGCCGAGCACCATTAGTAAGGAAGACATTTGAGCTTCTACCCCACGAGACCACACGCTTGAAGAGATAGCGCGCTACTTCATCCGGAGTTAGCCGACGTTGCCCTTGAAATGTGCAAGTGACACCGAACTCGGTTTCAATTCCGAAAATTCGCTTGTCTAGGCGACCAGAAGACACTTACTGTCCGCCCTTTTGCACGAAGCCTTTAACGAACTCTTCGGCATTTTCTTCCAGAACTAAGTCAATGGCATCCAGTAGATCAGTGACATCTAAATCCGATGCTGACGCAGTGGGCAAGGCTAGATCTTCTGCACTATCGCGCTCCGAGCCACCCTTTGCAAATTCGCGTTCCGTCATGATGTCCCCTTACCAGTTATTTGGATTCAGCCTATTCCAGAATGTGCGCTGGCGTGAGGTTGGCTAGCAACTGCTCTGCCGAGCTACTCTGCGCAAACAACTGGGCTGTGGCTAGTTCTGTCCCCCCGCGTGCATCTGGCGTCGAGATTCGCTTAAGTGGAATCTGGTCACCCAAATCCAAAATCACTGAATCCCAAGATGCTGCCGCCACTTGATCAACGTATTTGGAAACACAGTTTCCCCGAAAATACGCCCGGGTATCAGTTGGTGGGTTGGCAACGGCTTGGGAGATTTGCTCTTCACTAAACATAATTTCCATCTTGCCTTTTTGCTGCAGAACTCGAGCTAGGCCCTTATCCGGACGCAAATCCGAGAACTGGATATCAATGGCCGCCAACCGAGAATCATTCCAAAGCATCTGTTCGCGGTTGCGATAGCCATTCATTATGGACAACTTGGTGATCCAATCCACTTCACCAACTAGTGACATGGGATTAGTTTCCAGCGTTTGCAAAATGCGTCCCCATAGTTGCACCACATCATGGCTCATCGGATCTTCATCACGAGTAGCCACCAGGAACTCTGCAGCCGATCGTTGGTAGTGCTTTTGCATTTCTAGTGCTGACATTTCAGAACCGTCACGCAATCGCTGTTTGGTTTCAAACTTGTAGTCATGACTTACTAGGTGCATGGAGGTCACAGGATCGTAAAGTTCAAAGTCCACCTTCAAAAATTCAGACTCGATCATGCTGAGCACGATTGCAGTAGCGCCCATCTTTAGATAAGTCATGCGATGTGACATGTTTGCGTCACCAATGATGACGTGCAGCCTGCGGTGCAAATCTGGATTGGCATGCGGTTCATCGCGCGTATTAATAATTGGCCTACGTAGTGTGGTCTCGAGCCCCACTTCGGCTTCAAAGAAATCCGCACGCTGCGAAATTTGAAATCCAGGTTCAATCACCTCTTGTCCAATTCCAACGCGACCCGCGCCAGCAAAAATACATCGCGTCACAAAAAAAGGTGTGAGGTATTTAACCAAATCCAAAAACGGAACTTCGCGGGATACTTGATAGTTCTCATGTGTTCCATAGCTAACGCCTTTGCCGTCAGTGTTGTTCTTGTAAACCGTGATCAATTCGCCTGTGATTGAACTTACCAACCTGGCACTCTTTTCAATGATGCGATCCCCGGCGTTATCCCACAGCGCGGCGTCGTATGGATTGGTAACTTCCGGCGAGGCATATTCGGGATGCGCATGGTCTACGTAATACCTAGCGCCATTTGGTAAAACTAGATTCGCTAGTCCGTAATCGTCATCCGTAAGTTGACTAGGGTCCGCTTCAGCTCTTGACATATCAAAGCCACGAGCATCCCGAAGCGGCGATTCGACATCGTAATCCCATCGCATTCGCCGGATTCGATTTGGCATAACTTCATTGCCGTAAGCATTAACAACTTGACTGGATAGCAGCATTGGGTTCGCGCTGGAATCTTTGGGATTGGAAATTCCAAATTCGGACTCGATGCCCATGATTCGTCTAACCGACATGGTTACAACCTAAGCAAAGGGATTAGCTGAAAGCGAGGTATCGATACTGCGTCCTGAATCGTTACCCTTTTTGTCATGTATCAAGGTTCGCATAAAGACGATGCGGTCACCCTTCTTACCGGAAATGCGAGACCAATCATCTGGATTTGTGGTGTTTGGCAAGTCTTCGTTTTCGTGGAATTCATCTAAGCATGCCTGCAGCAAATGCTCGATCGTGATTCCTTTTTGACCAACTGTTAAGAAGGACTTAATGGCTGCCTTTTTGGCGCGGCTAACAATGTTCTCGATCATGGCGCCGGAACTAAAGTCCTTGAAGTAAAGAACTTCCTTATCGCCGTTGGCATAAGTAACTTCGAGGAATTCATTCTCTGAAGTAGTTGCATACATCTCTTCCACAACGCGATGGATCATCGCAGTAGTTGTTTTTTGCGGATCATTTCCATGCTCTGCTAAATCTGTTGCGGAAAGTGGCAAATCAGTTGTTAAGTACTTAGCGAAGATGTCTATTGCAGCTTGCGCATCAGGGCGTTCGATCTTGATTTTTACATCTAGGCGACCTGGACGCAAAATTGCTGGATCGATCATGTCTTCACGGTTTGAAGCACCGATAACTATGACGTTCTCTAGACTTTCAACGCCGTCTATCTCACTCAACAGCTGCGGCACGATGGTGTTTTCAACGTCACTTGAAATACCACTGCCACGAGTACGGAATAAGGAATCCATTTCATCGAAGAAAACAATTACTGGGGTGCCTTCACTGGCTTTTTCGCGAGCTCGCTGGAAGATGATGCGAATTTGGCGTTCGGTCTCGCCGACAAACTTATTTAGAAGTTCAGGACCCTTGATGTTTAGGAAGTAACTACGTCCCTCACCAATTCCAGAAATTTCAGCAACTTTCTTGGCTAGCGAGTTAGCAACTGCTTTAGCAATCAGCGTCTTGCCACATCCTGGCGGGCCGTATAGCAAAATACCCTTAGGTGGCTTCAGTTCGTATTCGCGGAACAATTCCGGATGTAGGAACGGAAGCTCTACTGCGTCGCGAATCATGTTGATTTGATCGCCCAAGCCACCGATGTCTTCGTAATTAATGTCAGGTACTTCTTCTAGAACCAAATCTTCTACTTCAGACTTGGCGATACGTTCGAATGCGTACCCGGCCTTCATGTCGGCCAACAAGCTGTCGCCCGAGCGCAACGGTACGTCGCGTAATGGTGCTGCCAGATGAATCACGCGCTCTTCGTCACTGCGTCCGGTCACAATCGCGCGTTGACCATCTTCGAGAATCTCTTGGAAAATTACAATTTCACCCTGGTCTTCAAAAGTTCCAGCAACTACTACATTCATGGACTCGTTAAGAATGACTTCTTGACCAGGGCGCAACTGTTCTCGATCAACCTCCGGTGCCATAGCGACTCGCATTTTGCGTCCATTAATAGTGACATCGACTAAATCATCAGCTGCAGGTCCTAAGTAGACCGCGTAACCATTTGGTGGAGCGCTGAGTCGATCAACTTCTTCTTTAAGTCCAATAATTTGTTCGCGCGCTTCGCGCAAAGTTGCTGTGAGTTTGGCATTTGATTCGGATAAATCATCAATTCGGGTGTTCAAGGAGCGCAATTGATCTGCGTTAACTTCGCTCATGACGACTCCTCTCCTGCCTCGCTGCTCAACTCTGCAACAGTATCCAATTGTCCTTTAGTTGGGCGAATTCGGCGCGTAGGCAAAACCACTCCTGGTGCCAATCGCCTAGCGGTCACCAAAAAGCCCGTGTGGCCTTGCATTCGGTGATTTGGGCGCACCGCGAGACCTTCTAAGTGCCAAGGACGTTGGATTAGCTCTTGACCCTCTGGATTCGTCCAACGCTTATCGGTGCGTAGGTCCTCTACGAATCTCGACATTTGCGTCGTGGTTGCAACATAGGCAATGACTACACCACCTGGTCGTAGCACGCCAGCGATACTGTCAATAGTCTCCCAAGGAGCGAGCATGTCTAGCACGATGCGATCAACGCTGGCTTCAGGAAGTTGCGTAACCTTTTCTTGAAGATCACCTAACGTAACTTGCCAGTTGGTCGGCGTATCTCCAAAAAAGTTTTTGACATTTTTTTGGGCAATTTTTGCGAAATCTTCACGGCGCTCGAAGCTATAGACATATCCATGTTCGCCGACTGCGCGTAGTAGCGAGCAAGTCAACGCTCCCGAACCAACACCGGCTTCGACGACAACACTGCCTGGATAAATGTCAGCCAGACCGACAATCGCTGCGGCATCCTTTGGATACACAACTGCAGCACCTCGGGGCATGCTGAGCACGAAGTCCAACAAAAGTGGGCGCAAGGCCAAATACACCATGTTGCCAGATGAAGTAACGATCGATCCTTCGGATAACCCGATGAGTTCATCGTGTTTGATGCTGCCGTGATTGGTATGGAATTCTTTACCTAGCTCAAGCAAAATTGTGTGTTTGCGCGATTTAGTATCTGTTAACTGCACGCGATCCCCTGCAGCGAACTGCGCTGCCCGTGCCGTGCTGACTACCTCTACAGATTCCATGACTCTATTGTTCCAGTTAATTGGATACTTACTTACCGAGCCAGATCCAAGGGCCATAAACTAAAGACAAGTTATCGAAATGGGGTGTACTGCTTGGAGCTAAACCAAATGTTTCCACGCAACACCACTATCGTCATTGCTGCATTTGGCGGCTGGAATGACGCAGCGCAATCAGCAACTGATGCACTAGAACATCTACTAGATGTTTGGCACTCCGAAGAAGTAATTGACCTACCGGGTGATGACTACTACGACTATCAATTCAATCGACCTGAGGTAAGCATCGGTCTCGCCGGTGACCGCGAAGTTGCCTGGCCTGGAACGACAATCTTTAAGGCAACTGCAGACACATTGCCCGATACCACGATCTACCTAATTCACGGAGTAGAGCCGAGTATGCGCTGGAAGCAATTTTGCACAGACATCATGGCGCAACTAGAGCTCGGTGAATCCACAGTATTGGTAACACTGGGTGCACTATTAGCAGATGTTGCACACACCCGTGCTATCCCAGTTAGTGGCACAACTAGCAATACGCAATTGCAGACCGTGACCGGTTTTGAACCATCGCGCTACGAAGGTCCGACTGGAATTTTGGGAATTTTGCAATCCGAGTTTGAAGTGCAAGGTATTCCTTCGGTAGCGCTCTGGGCTGCGATTCCGCACTATGTTGCTTCGCCACCTTGTCCAAAAGCCACACTGGCGCTAATTCGTGGCCTAGAAGATTTATTGGATACTTCGATTCCTGTTACCGAATTGGTTGAAGAAGCCAGAGCCTGGCAACTTGGTGTTGAAGAGTTGGCAACTGAGGATGAAGAGATTTCTGAGTACGTGCGCTCACTCGAAGAATCCCAAGATACTGCTGAGTTACCGGAAGCAACTGGCGAAGCAATCGCACGCGAGTTCGAGCGTTATCTCCGGCGTCGCGAAAACTAATCGACTTGCGTTTATCGCGCGGTCAAGATCAACCTCGTACACTTAAAACATGCAATCTTGGTCCCAAGTTTTCGTTCCGCAATTGGCCCTGACGGCGCCGACTCCGCAGGTATATGACTCTGCATCCCAAGACTTGATTGCGTTACCGGTTGATCGCCCTGGCAATGTCTACGTCTGTGGCATTACGCCGTATGACGCAACCCATATGGGACATGCTGCAACGTATGTGGCTTTCGATACGTTGATTCGGATTTGGCGAGCCGCTGGCGTAGCGGTCAATTTCACACAAAACATAACCGATGTCGATGATCCGTTGATTGAGCGAGCTATCGCAACTAGCCGTGATTGGCGTGATATAGCCCAGGAGCAAGTAGAGCTGTTCCGGCAGGACATGCAAGCTTTACGAGTGATTCCACCACAGAATTACATCGGAGTTGTGGAATCGATGTCCTTGATAGAAAACGCCGTCGCAAAGTTGGTGGCGCAAGGCACGGCTTATTACGTGGATCAAGATATTTACTATGACGTGAATGACACCGAGCTAATTGGAAAAATCTCGCACTTAACCGAAGCAGAAATGTTTGAAGTATTTGGTCAACGCGGTGGTGATCCCCAGCGCCCTGGTAAGCGTCATGCGTTAGATCCAATGTTGTGGCGGGCACGTGCTGGCGCTGATCCGTACTGGCCTTCAGAACTTGGTGAAGGCAGACCAGGTTGGCACATTGAATGCTCGGCAATCGCTACACATTTTCTATCTGAGCAAATCGATGTACAAGGTGGTGGCAGTGATTTAAAGTTTCCGCATCATGAAATGAGCGCTGCGCACGCCGAATCCTTAACCGGAAAATCGCCATTTGCAAAAACATACATGCACGCGGGCATGGTCTCGTTAGATGGACAAAAAATGAGTAAGTCACTTGGCAATCTGGTATTTGTTTCAAAGTTGCGCGCCGCTGGTACTGACCCAATGACAATCAGGCTTGCTATTTTGGCGCACCACTATCGAAGTGATTGGGAATGGTTTGACACTGAGTTGGCCGCAGCTAACGAACGACTTGCATTATGGCGAGCCGCATTTGATATGACCACAGGCGCAGCCAGCGTTTCAAATGAATTAGTAGCTGCCTTAGCTAATGATCTTGATACTCCTACGGCATTACAAGTGGTGGATCAGTGGGCCACTGCGACGATTGCCGGTGCTGCTGATGAAGGCACTACTGAAATGAAGACCGCAATAGATGCCTTGCTCGGCATTGTTTAGGAACTCCCTTGAGCGCAGATGAATTGCAAGTAGTAGGTCAACTAGTTAACGCCTCGAATGCCACTTTGGTTGTAGAAGCGGGCGACCAACGTTTCGTTTACAAGCCCATGTCAGGTGAACGGCCACTCTGGGACTTCCCTATCAACACTTTGCATTTGCGTGAACGCGCTGCCTTTGTATTGAGTGAATTGCTCCAATGGAACATAGTGCCGGCAACAGTTATTGCAAGTGGCCCATATGGTGTCGGCAGTTTGCAAAATTGGGTTGATGCCGAAGTGACTTCAGTAGATGTATTTACGCCAGGTGAAGTTCCTGCGGATTGGCTAACCATAATCAGCGGCATTGACGAGGACGGCGACGAAGTTACCTTGGCACACGCGAACTTACCTAGATTGCAACAGATAGCAGTTTTCGATGCGTTAATAAATAACGCAGATCGTAAAGCTGGACACATCTTGACAGCTAACGATGGCACGATCTATGGCATAGACCATGGGGTTACATTCAACGCTGAGGATAAGTTGCGTACGGTTTTATGGGGCTGGATTGGCGCTGCGATATCAACTGAACTATTACAAGACCTGGCAAACGTGGAAACAAAGATTGATGGTAGCGAATTAACTGTATTGCTTGATGCAGATGAAATGCTTGCTCTTAAGGATCGCTTAGCGCAACTGTTGGAAAGCAAAACTATGCCAAGTCCTAGTCCGCATTGGCCAGCAGTCCCCTGGCCAGTCTTCTAACTAACCTCGACGCAAGTACCCGTTCGCACGCGGGCAAATGTGCCCCTGCTGATCAAGTGGTTCCGAACATAGCGGACAAGGTGGCCTGCCAGCTGAAACCACTGCGTTGGCACGGGTGCAAAATGCAGTAGCCAAGGTGCACTTTAGACGCACGCGCAAGACATCTGGACCTTCATTGGCATCTTCTTCCAATTCTGGGACATCGTCAAAACTTTCGGTAGCCGCATGAGCCTCAATAATCACCTGTTGCGTCTCGGTATTCCAGCCAAGCGCTAGCGTGCCAACACGAAACTCTTCTTGAATCGGACTATCAAGTGGCTCGAGATCGGCTGGTCCTCGATAGGCGATGTCAAGACCTTCTGCGCGTGATACCTGATCTAGCAATTCCAGCAAGCGTTCGGACAACAAACTGACTTGTTGCTTTTCAAGAGAGACGCTTACTACTCGAGAACCAGTTCGCGCTTGCAAAAAGAAAGTACGTTCGCCAGGTGCACCAACAGTGCCTGCGACAAATCGCTGTGGGTTGTCAAAAGTATGAACAATACGTGCCACTTGTACTATTCCCTTTCGCTCTCGCCACCGAGTGTGGGTACTTGGTTAGGTTGCTTGCCTAGTTTGGCAAGCCATGAGTCACCGGTGTCGTTAAGTTTGCCCACAGCTGAACCTGATTTGCTGTAATTGACCACGCTAACAGAAGTCGGTTCAATCATTATGGATTGGAATTTGCGTAACGGCAGGCCCATTGCATCAGCACAGATTGCTTTGATGATGTCGCCATGAGTCACGGCTGCCCAGATTACGTCGTCGCCGTGTTCTTCGGTAAGGCGTGCATCCCATTCTCGAATGGCCGCGCTGGCACGGGCAGACATTTCGTTCATGGATTCACCATCGGGGAAAATCATTTCATCAGGACGTTGTTGCACAATTGGCCAAAGTTCGTGCACTGCAAGTTCAGCTAATGACTCACCCTGCCAAGATCCGTAGTCACATTCGATTATGCGATCTTCGGTAGAGGTTGGAATTCGGTCAGCGAACAAAATTTGGGCAGTCTCGACCGTTCGTTCTAGCGGGCTCACTACGGCGTGCCGAACAGTTACTGGTGCCAAGCGAGCTGCCAAAGCAGTTGCCGCTTCGCGACCAACTTCATCTAGAACTACTCCAGGAGTCCGCCCGGCAAGCACGCCATCAGCATTCGCTTGGGTACGCCCATGGCGGATCAATAACACTGTTCCCATGTTCAAAGACTAACGGCGATTAGGCACGTATCAGGTGGCAGAAAGTACGCCGGTAGCGAGCAAGCCGAGCAAAACCACACCTAATGAGATCCGATAAATCACGAAGGGCAAGAAGGTTCGAGTTTGTAGGTACTTCATTAATCCCGCGATTACGAGGTATCCAACGCCAAATGCAATGACTGTGGCAACTAGCGTAGCTGGCCAATTTACAAATTCATCGGATGAAATATTTCCAGCCTCCAAGGCAGCGGAGGCAAAGACTGCAGGGATTGCCAACAGGAACGAGTAGCGCGCAACTACGTCCCGCTTAAAGCCCTGCAGCAATCCTGCCGTGATAGTCGCACCACTACGAGAAACACCAGGTATCAATGCCAAGGCTTGACCAATGCCAAAGTAAATCGAGCTGCCCCAGCCAAGATCAGTTTGATCTTTAGTGTGACGCGCAAATCTATCCGCTAACCCAAGTGCGATACCCATTACGATAAGAGCTCCAGCAACTAACCAAAGATTTCGCGCCGTAGTTTCGATCGCGTCACGAAATAAGATTCCAGCAATCGCTATCGGTAGTGTTCCGATGATTACATACCAGCCCATTTTCGCATTGATGTCACTACGCAAATCCTTATTAAGCAGGCTACGCGACCACGAAGAGATGATGCGAGCTATGTCAGATCGGAAGTAAATTACAACAGCCAACTCGGTGCCGACTTGAGTAACAGCAGTGAACGCAGCTCCAGGATCTGGCCAACCTAGCAATTTGGAAACGATTAGAGTGTGGGCGGTTGAAGAAATGGGTAGGAACTCAGTAAGTCCCTGCGAGATCCCCAAAATTATTGCTTGAAGCCACGACAACTCGGCAGTCATAGCTACTCCTAAAAAATCCAAAGACACACGCAGGAAGCAAAACCTATTTCCCTAACCAAACGCTAGCGTGAACCTATGGAACTGCGGTCGTTGGGCAATAGCGGACTGCTAGTGTCGCAGTTTTCCTTAGGAACCATGACCTGGGGTCGAGATACCGATGTCCACGAGGCAAGAGATCAATTCAATTTGTACTACGAAGCTGGTGGGCGTTTTATTGATACTGCCGATGTTTATAGTGAAGGCGTATCTGAGGAAATTGTCGGGGAATTCGTTAAGGATCATCCTGACGTCATAGTTTCTTCTAAAGCGGGAAGTGTACGTAGCCATAGGCGGCGCGACACCAGTCGAGTTCATCTACTCGCTGCTCTCGACGGTTCCCTCAAGCGCCTTCGTCGTAGTTACATAGATGTCTGGCACATGCATGCCTGGGATCCGTACACACCATTAGAAGAAACCCTCGCGGCAGCTCATACTGCAATCGAATCTGGTCGCGTTCGGTATTTAGGTATCTCGAATTACACCGGCTGGCAATTGACGAGCGCAGCGCTAACTTCACAGCATCCTGTTATCAGCGCTCAAATGGAATACTCGCTACTGCAGCGCGGTATTGAGCGCGAAGTAATTCCTGCAAGTGAGGACTTGGGCGTGGGCATCATGGCTTGGTCACCACTTGGCCGCGGAGTACTAACCGGCAAGTACCGACATGGCACGCCCGCCGATTCACGAGCAGCGACCACACATTTTTCAGCTTTCATTAGTCCGTATTTAAATGATCGAAGTAGCGCGATAGTGGATGCTGTCTGCACTGCAGCTGAAGGGTTGGGGTTAACGCCAATCGATGTCGCACTTGCCTGGATCAGTGCTCGTCCGCAAGTTGCTAGCACTGTCGTAGGTGCCCGCACGGCGGCGCAGTTGCGATTAGTTATCCAGGCTTTCGACGCAACTCTCCCACCAGAAATTCACATTGCACTTGATGAAGTATCAGCCATCGAGCGGGGTTACCCAGATCATGGTTGGAATCAATGAGCGCAGTTTGGGAATACCGGGAAATGAATTTCCATCGGGACGCTAAACGAAACGATGTTAAGTCTTATTTGACGACTATGGCCGAAATTGAACGTTGGGAATTAGATCGCGTGCACATTACCCAAGACGGCCGACGCTGGGTTCGACTTCGCCGCAAGATTTACCACTTACAGCGCACTGCCTAGGACCAGCTAGAGACTGCGAACGAATCGATCCATTACGCGCGCGCCGAACTTGAGTCCTTCAGTTGGAACCCGCTCATCAACACCATGGAACATCGCACTGAAATCCAACTCAGGTGGCAATAGCAGTGGCAAGAATCCGTAACAGGTAATCCCCAGAGTGCTAAATGCTTTAGCATCTGTGCCACCACTGACTGTGTATGGCACTGGCGTACCGAACGGATCTTCGGCGCGAATCGCAGCAGCCATGGCATCAATGATTGGGCCTTCAAATGGAGCTTCGAGTGCAATCCCGTTTACGACATCTTCGAGTACTACGCCAGGTGGCAATAGATTCTCAATGTCTTTAATCAAGTCATCTTCGAAACCTGGTAAGAATCTGCCATCGATCATGGCTTCGGCAGCACCAGGAATCACATTGTGCTTGTAGCCGGCATTCAACATAGTTGGATTTGCAGTATTGGATAACGTTGCACCGATAATCCGTGCAATTGGACCAAGTTGTGCCAATAGCTCTTCAGGATCTTCGGCGCTCAATTCCATACCAAGTGCATCAGATACCGCTTTGATAAAGTCGCGCACGGTTGGAGTTAGTGCCAAGTCAAATTTGTGATTGCCTACTGCAGCAACGGCTTCAGCCAATTTGGTTACGGCATTGTCGTTATTTAGAAATGAGCCGTGCCCAGCAGTTCCTTCAGCCTTCATTTTCATCCAGCGAATCCCTTTTTCAGCGGTCTGCACCAGGTATAGACGCACATCATCGCGAAGTGTTAGCGAAAATCCACCGACTTCACCTACGGCCTGCGTGACACCTCGGTATAGCTCTGGACGATGCTCAACTAACCAACCAGAACCATGTTCACTGCCAGCTTCCTCGTCCGGCAGAAAATCTAAAACAATCGTTCGATCCGGTTGCACTCCATTGCGAGCCCACGATCGCGCAAGCGCCAGAATCATGCCATCGCCATCTTTCATGTCGACAGCGCCACGACCCCAGATCATGGCATCGTGTACTTCAGCTGCAAATGGATGGTAAGTCCAATCCTTTGCTTCAGCTGGAACCACGTCGAGATGTCCGTGAATTAACAGCGCTGGCTTACTCGGATCTTTACCTTCAATCCGGGCGTGCACACCTTGGCGCTTGCTACTGGTGGTTTCATACCGCTCACAATCAATACCAACTTCTTTGAGTTTGGCTTCGACATATTCGGCGGCCAGAGCTTCGCCGGGTCCGCTGCCATCGCCATAGTTAGACGTATCGATTTGAATCAGATCGCGTACTAGTTCTACAACTTCGGAATCAACATCAGCAAGCGGTTCAATTGTCATGTGGTTAGTCTTTCGCAAACGCTGGCAAATTAACAGTACGTTGGGCGCATTTGAGCCAGATACTGATTTGCAGGTATTCTTACGGGGCTGAGAACACTCAGCACACCGGTCCGAGTGGCGGAATTGGCAGACGCGCTAGCTTGAGGTGTTAGTCCCTTCACAGGGATGGGGGTTCAAGTCCCCCCTCGGACACATAAGGCTGCGATTCGGCGCAGCAGTTTTAGTGAGGTGGCTATGGCAATCCCAAAGGTCATCCTCTACTACGGTTTCACTCCGATCACCGATCCCGCCGCATTGCGACTTTGGCAATATGACCTCTGCGAACTGTTGGGATTGACAGGTCGAATAATCATTTCTGAACATGGCATTAATGGAACTCTGGGCGGTGACATTGATTCACTCAAGAAGTACATTCGCAAAACGAAGGCGTATCCAGGATTCAACAAGATTGACTTCAAATGGTCCGAAGGTACCGGTCACGATTTCCCCAAATTGACCGTGCGAGTTCGTGATGAAGTTGTATCTTTCGGTGCACCTAACGAGCTGAAAGTTGATGAGAACGGAATAGTAGGCGGTGGCATACACCTCTCGCCTAGTCAAGTTAATGAATTAGTCGAAGCTCGCGGTGATGAAGTTGTTTTCTTTGATGGCCGCAATGCTTATGAAGCCCGAGTGGGCAAGTTTCGTAACGCCATAGTGCCTGATGTTGAGACCACACGGGATTTTGTTTCCGAATTTGAAAGTGGAAAATACGACCACTTAAAGACCAAGCCGATAGTTACATATTGCACGGGCGGCATTAGATGCGAAGTGTTGTCTGCAGTGATGAAAAGTCGTGGATTCGAAGAGGTCTACCAGCTCGAGGGTGGCATCGTGCGTTACGGCGAACAATTCGGTGACGATGGACTTTGGGATGGTTCGCTGTATATATTCGACAACCGAATGAGTATGGAATTCTCGGACCATACCAAAGTGCTCAGTAACTGTGATGACTGCGGCAAACCAACTAGAGACTTTTACAACCGACACGAATCTCAAGGAAGAAAACTTGCCTTACTGTGTCAAGAATGTGCAACTAATTCAGGTGCAACTAAGCCCGATACTGGCGACGCAGATCTAGCGGGCTAATTCATTAGCTGATAGCTGCTATTACATCAATCTCAAGTAGCAGGCCCGGAATCGCCAATGCCGTTACTTCGACGGTGGTATCAGCAGGATACGGCTTAGAAAAATACTTTTCCCGACATTCGATAATGGTTGGAAAATGGCTCATGTCGGTCATGTAGATGTTGACTTTGAAAACCTTAGACAAATCACTACCTGCCGCTGCTAACACTGTCTTTAGATTCGCAAAAACCTGATGCGCTTGGGCATCGAAATCATTTTCACCAACAATCGATCCATCTGCTCCGAGTGCGGCCTGGCCCGATACATAAACAATGCCGTTGTGTACGGTTGCCTGCGAGTAATGAAATGGTGAGTCCCAACTGTAGGGACTATCAATGCCAGTGTGTTTCATTGTTTCTCCTCAACTCGGAAGTTATGCCGATCCTGCCACAGAATCAAATGAGGGTTGGCTGTTTCCGCAATAATTTAGAGAGTAACTGGGCCAGACTTCTCTAGCGCCCGAAGGTTCGCAATCCGATCTTCGATGGCTGGATGCGTTGCGAACAGCTTTGAAGTCATGCGGCTATCCAGTGGCGATTCGATCCAAAGGTGCGCCATTGCATTTGATTTTTGATGCACCACAGTGCTGTCAGCTGCCAAGGTCTCAAGTGCTCGCCTTAAACCTGTTGGGTTGCGAGTAAACGCGACTGCCGTGGCATCTGCGAGGGCCTCGCGCTTGCGAGAAATGGCCGCTTTTAGCAAGACCGCCGCAATTGGGGCTAGTAAGGCTGCTACTAGGGCAGCCACCATTACAAACGGATTTGCTCCGTCATTATTGTCTCGCCTACCACCTCCGAACAAACTGATGCGAATCAAGAAATCACTAAGCAATGCGATAGCACCCGCGGTTGTCGCAGCAACTGCAGATACCAAAGTGTCGCGATTAGCTACGTGCGCTAATTCGTGAGCCGCAACTCCTTGTAGTTGTTCGCGGTCCATAACTTGCAAGATTCCAGTTGTAAATGCGATTACGGCGTGCTCAGGATCGCGACCCGTTGCAAAGGCATTTGGCGCTGCGTCTTCAACTATGGCTACCTTTGGCATTGGGAGCCCAGAAGCAATAGTGATTTCTTGTACGAGGTTGAAAAGTTGCGGCGCACTATCGTGATCGATTAACTTGGCGCCGGTCATACTAAGCACAATTTTGTCTGAGGAATAGTAAGAACCCCAAACACCAATCAGTGAAATTCCGATTGCGAATGGAATGACTCCCAGGCTTGCGTAACCCAAGTACAGTGCCACGGCATAAATGACAAAAGCAGTGAGGCTACCCATCACACCTAATAGCAAGAGCGTCTTTAACTTATTGCTCTTTTGCTGCTCACGGAAGTTTGACAAGTTCGCTCTTAGTTAAAGGAAACGTTGGGAACGACGCGCTTACCTGGATCATCGACCACATAAAATTCGCGTTCCTTAACATTGGCTGGTCCAGCAAAGAACTTTCCTGGAATGGCGACGATTGCCTCGTTCAGTGAACGTACGTTGTCGTTGTAATACTGGCGAGCAAAGCCAACCTTATTTTCGGTGCCAGAAAGTTCTTCTTGCAATGACAGAAAATTAGCTGAGGCCTTTAGATCTGGATATGCTTCGGCTACTGCTAGCAACCCGCGTAACGCTTGAGTCAACATGCCATCTGCTTCGGCTACCGCAGCTACACCTTGCGCGGCAGTAGCCTGTGCTCGAGCTTGGACGACCTTTTCAAAAGTATCCTTCTCGTGAGCGGCATATCCCTTCACGGTTTCAACCAAGTTAGGAATCAAATCTCCGCGACGCTGTAGTTGCACTTCGATTTGGGCAAAACCTTCATCGACAGCGACATTAAGTCGGACTAACTTGTTGTACTGCGCGATGCCAATCACAACGAGTAGCGCGACAATGCCAAGGATTACGTATAGAGGTGTCATAGCTAAATATTACCCAGATCGAGCGTCCTTAAACCAGACTTGCTCGATGGTCCTCATCATGAGTCAGAATTTGGATAATCAGCGCTGATACATCAATTTTTCCAAAAGTCTCGTGTTTGGCGGTGGCATTCCACTGCTCCGCACTCAAATCCTTAATAGCTGTCACAAGTGTGGTGCGCGTGGCCATAGCTATGGCCGCCACGTCCTGTAATGGTTGAGCTTGAAACTTCGCTTGCGTCTTTGTCGCATCTGGCTCCCACCAAGTGAACTCGGGTGGTGACTGTCCATCTGTCTGCGCCTGACACATCTGCTCAATCCGCGGGATCCAAACTTGCTCGTCTACTTGTGAGATGTGTCCCAGTACGACTTGCGGTGCCCACTCCCCGGGAATCGGCGTGGCACTTTCGGCCGTTCTGATCATTCGATCAATAGACATAATCAGTTCTGCTAAGAGAACTGCCGGTGGCGTGGTCACAACACAATTCTGTCGTACTGGAACGATCCATGGCTATTTCGGAAGGATCGTGTCTTGGCATTCTGAAGTGCTTAACACCTTGAGCATTGCTACTTTCTCAGATGCAGTTACGTATAGCTGATACTTAATCTTGACGGCTACTTGGCGAGCGATGAAGTTACATCGTCCCGGCTTGTAGGGCGGTAGCCAGCTGGCAGCATTGGAGTCACTCTTTTTCTGATTTAGAGATGCAATAGTCACTACAAGATTTAACGGATCGTTTGCGTATTGCTCCCGTTTATCAGCGCTCCACATATCCGCACCCATCTCCCAAGCATTCTTGAGCGCAACTACATGATCAATCTGAGCCCCGCTTGGCTGCTCCAGGAATGTATAGGACTCATTGGAATATGGATCGGTCCAAGTACCACCGATAACTTTGCAGTTTCCAGAGGCCAACACCACTGTCGTGAAGTCACGTTGCAAAATGTCGTTCCTGGTATCACAGCCATTGTGATCGACATCTTTCCACGCAGAACCAAACTGGTCACGTGAATAACCCGTACTTGCTGCGCGTCCTCGTTCCATGAGAGTTTGCGCAATCTGGACCGCCGTTGATTCTGTTGTGTTGACTGGATCAGTAACCTGCGGAGCTGGCAAAGTTGTTGTTGCAACTGGTGACGCTTCCGGTGTTGTCGAAGGAGCAAGTGAAACTACAGATGGCATTGTGGGTTGCGGTACTGCTGGCTCAACAACGTTTGTGCTGCCACATGATCTAAAGAAGATGATTGCGAGAACGAGCAATAGTAATGGCGTTATGCGTTTCACCAGTTGATCACCTGATGTCCGTCTGCTGCCAGCATGGCATTTGCTGCACTAAACGGTTTAGAACCAAAGAAGCCACGGTGTGCACTTAGTGGACTCGGGTGAGCTGAAGAAATAATGCGATCTGGATTGAACAAGTGTGAATAGTTTCGCGCCGCTCTCCCCCAAAGGATTGCTACGACATTTGGATTGTGCTCGGTTACTGATTTCAGGATTTGATTCACAACTGGCGACCAAGGCCAAGCGGCATGTGCTGCGCTTTGGGCATGCGTTGTTGATAGCGAAGTGTTGAGCAACAAGACTCCTTGACTTGCCCAAGACTTCAAATCTGGTGAGGATTGCGCTGCGGTGCCCAAGTCGGAATCAATTTCTTTGAAAATATTTCGCAGAGAACTAGGTAAGGGCGAAGTAGCTGCAGGCACAGCAAATGCTAAACCAATTGCATGTGCCGAGTTAGGGTACGGATCTTGTCCAAGAATTACGATTCGGACTTGGCTTGGTCCCGTTTGCAATGAGTTAAAAATCAGCTCTTGAATCGGAACGATTTGGTCTCCAAAGTCAGCCGCAGTGTCTAAGAGCTGATCGAGTTCCAACAAAGTTTGTTGCACTGGGGACAAAGCATCTTGCCAAGTCTTTGGCACGAATTCCCAGAGCGAACTCAACATGGTTTAAACCAGGCTTGGTGCCCATTCACCAGCTTGTGCAACTAGGTCATGCAACGTGTCAACGCCGTCTGCTTCTAGCTGGGCCAACGGACCGCGAGTGGCAGCACATGGCACACCAAGAAGTCCCATAAGTGCCTTGGTCTTGGCAATGTAGCGACCTGACTCGATGTGTGTGAGCAACGGCAGAACTGCAGCATGAGCAGCCTCGCGGGTGTCTGGATTCATAATTCCAAAGTGTGCCTTTGGCAACGCATTGGCCATGCCACCAATCCAGCTAGTTACCCCAGCGTTGGCAAATGTCGGACTATCTGCATCGGCGCCACACACTATTTCAATTCGCTTGGCGTAACGCTTAGTTAGCATCGGAATTCGATCTAGATCACCAGATGCTTCCTTGATTCCAATTACGAATTCATTGTCAGCTAATAGATCAAGCGTTTCTTCATCAAACGGCACTCCAGTACGTGCTGGATAGTCATACAAAACTGTCGGTATTTTCGCTGCGGCAATAACTGTCGTAACGTGCGTGGCTAATTCAGTAGCGGTAGGTAGAACATAAGCTGGAGCTGCAACCATCAGGCCGTCGCATTTGAGTTCTACTGCTAGTTGCGCTTGCTTAACAGCTTCCTTGGTAGACATGCCACCAACGCCTGCTAGAACTGGAACTCTGCCATTTACTTGCTTGCGGATCGTGTCAATAACCGTCTGTCGCTCTTCGAACGATAAGGCATAGGCCTCGCCAGTTGTACCGGCAGCAACAATGCCTGAGAGTCCGTTAGCTAACATCACTTCCACAAGATGAGCGATGCTTTTGGTATCAACAACGCCGCTGCTGTCAAAAGGTGTGATGAGCGGTACGTGTACGCCACTGAGGTCCACTATGTCTCCTAGCTTGTATTCTTAAATGTGCAGTCACCAATCTACTCGCAAGGTCATGGCGAGCCGTCACACCCACACATTCGTACGTTTCACGCCCGTGGCGGGCGGATGTCAGCAAAACGAGAATTCGCGTTAAAGCAGTACCTGCCGCACTTAGAGATTTCTCAGTTAGAGCGCCCGATCGACCTGTGCCACGTGCTTGCCCGAGATGAAATCGTAATTGATCTTGGTTCTGGAATGGGTGATCACACCACTCAACTTGCGGCTGATAATACGCATCTTGGCGTACTGGCGATTGATGTACACACAGTTGGACTTTGCGAATTGTCCGAATTTGTGGCAATCAACAAGCTTGAAAATGTCCGAACGCATCACGGTGACGGCTTGGATGTGCTCAACGGTTGGTTACTGCCTGAATCGATCTCCGAGGTACACATCCTGTTCCCGGATCCTTGGCCAAAAGCTCGACACCATAAACGTCGCTTACTGCAACCCAATGTTGTAGAAAAAATCATTCAAGTTTTAAGACCTGGCGGCGTATTGCGCTTCGTCACAGACGATGCAAACTACTACGAACATGCGATGGAAATCCTGTGCGCTAATCAAAGTTTGATTCAGGACGCATCAGCCTGGGATGTTCCCTTGACTACTTACCATCGTCGTGCACTGCGATTAGGAAACGTAATTAACAGTATTAGCTTTCGCAAACTAGCGAGCAGCTAGCACTTCCTCGATTTTTCCTCGGATAGTCTCCCAAGTCGAAGCAAAACCGGGATGCAAATCTAAATTTGAAACCTTAGCTAACTCGATCCAGTCAGCTAGTTCAGCCTCTTCATTAGTTTGAAAAGTTGTTTCACCAGGAAGCAGTGCAATCACAGTGTGGTAATGCCAGTCCGTATGGTCGGTCCACATGTGATCGTGAATTACGGTTACTGAATCTGGATGAATAGAAAGTTCCTCATACATCTCGCGTAACGCCGATTCAACTGCATTCTCATGTGAATCTCTAGCTCCACCTGGAATCCCCCAGACTCGGCCACCGTGTGTCCATTCCGCACGAAGCTGCATAAGTACCGACGTAGTTTCTGGATCAATTAGGACTATGCCCGCTGCCCCGTGTTTACCCCAATGCTTGGAGCCACAGCGACATTCAACCCAGCCGTCACCGTCACGTTCTGCCATATTCGAACGCGCCTTACGAAAGTGCGCCAGCGTGCGCAAGCGCTAGCTGTACCAATAGATCTTGCCCACCGGTCATCTCGGCACGAACATTTTGAGAAATAGCTTCCGCTGGCGTTAACCAAACTAGATCCAGAGCATCTTGGCTTGGTGCACAATCGCCCTTTACGGGAACGACATAGACAAGTGAAACGGCATGTTGGCGTGGGTCATGGAAACCCGAGACTTCTGGATCTGGAAAATACTCCGCCACAGTAAACGGCGCGGGGTTGGTCGGAATTTGTGGCAGCGCTACCCCGCCTAAGTCCTTTTCAATGTGGCGCAATAACGCATCTCTAATTCGCTCGCCATATAAAACTCGCCCGGAGATTACGGCTCTACTAATTGAGCCATCTGGTCTACCTCGCAGTAGCAGACCGATTTTGGTAACTCGCCCTGCTTCATCCACTCGAACCGGAATCGCATCAACATAGACAATCGGCAATCGCGCTCTAGCTTGTTCCAGTTCTGCATCCCCTAGCCAGGCAGAAAGCACGTCTGTAATGTCAGTCACCCGTTCATTATGTCAAGAACTCCAAGGTGTCGCTCATGAGTTGGACTCAGTCGCGTGCTCGGCGACCTTTACTAGGAGTCTTTCCTTGGGCGTACCAGCGTCCGTCCCCGTATTCCACAACCAGTGGAATATTGAAAGCCTGCGACATAGGTTCACTTGCAATAACTTCGGGAACTGGGCCTTGCGAGCTAACTTGGCCAGATTTAAGTAGCAATGCATGGGTGAAGTTGGGTGGAATCTCTTCGACGTGATGCGTAACTAACACCAAACTTGGTGCGTTGTGGTCGCCAGCGAGTGTGGCAAGTCGCGCCACTAAATCTTCGCGACCACCTACGTCTAAGCCAGCCGCAGGTTCATCAAGAATCAGTAGCTCTGGATCACACATCAACGCTCTAGCAATTTGCACGCGTTTACGCTCACCTTCGGAAAGGTTGCCGATTCGCCGGTTCGCAAGAGTCGTCAATCCCCAGTCAGAAAGCAATTGGTGTGCGCGATCGCGATCAACTTGCTCGTATCTCTCGCGCCATCGTCCTGAGATGCCGTAAGCAGAAGTTAGGACGCTATCTAAAACCGTTTCTTGACTGGGTAGCAAGGAGGCTACGGCTGCGCTAGAAATTCCAACCAGTGTACGCAATTCGCGAAGATCCGTTTTACCGACTTCGTGGCCGAGGATTCGTGCTCGCCCAGTTGTTGGATGCATGTAGCCGGAACAGATTTGCATCAGAGTAGTTTTGCCTGCACCATTTGAACCCATGATCACCCAGCGTTGACCAGTGGAAACCTGCCAGGTAACGCGACTTAAGATTTCGTTTGCATCACGGCGTACTGTGACATCCTGCAAATCCAAAATCTCAGACACGTAGCCAATCTACTGCCTGCTAATCCAAAAGAATCGCGTAAGGTAGCCACATGCCAACCGCACTTTGGGCTCCGCCAGCGGTCATCATCGCCCTTTGGATTAATTCGGCTCGGAAAAGCGCTGTCACTACAACTGATGCGATAAATGCCTTGGAAACTATCGTTGCGGAGACTAACTCGGCCATAAGCCTTGTAGCGGAACTGGGTACTGAACTCAGCGGTGGCCAAGTTGCTCGTCTAGGACTATCTGCACCTGATCCTGTCAGTGTTGGGTTACCGATACCTGGTGACCCAGCCGGAGTACCAGCAACAATTCTTTCCCAGATTGAAGCCAGTGCCGGTGTTGTCGCGTTGGACCGAGAGCACCTACTTGTTCAACACCGCGAAATTGGGTGGCAAATAATCGCTACCCCACATGCCATAGTTCATCAGGATCTTAATTTTGCAAAGACTCAACTGACCAGCGCAATTGCGCTGGCGGCGAATTTCTTGTCACAATCTGATCTAGTTGGTGATCACTCCAAGATTTCTGAATCATTGCAGAAATTTAGAACTTTGCATTTGCCACCAAATCTAAATCAAAAGCATGTGGAGTCACTAGAACTTGCTGCACGAGTTCACATCGTGGCAACTGGCGCGATCGCGGACAGCGAAGCAGTCGCATCTCCAAGCCAAGATCGCATGCGTGTTCAAGTCCTACGAAACCTTGAGAGAGATTGCTTGCAATTACTTCAAGCTGGAGCGATCTGTTAATAGGAAAAATTCCACCTATAGACTTTAGCGATGGACGAACTGTTAGTACTTACGGTGAGTGGCCACGATCAACCAGGCACTACAGCTGGTGTCACCAAAATTTTGAGTTCTTATGCCGTAACGATCGCCCAAATGCAGCAGATAGTTCTACAGGATGAGCTGGTGTTGGGTCTGACCTTAATTGCTGAAAACCTGGACCATATTGCACAAATGGAAGATGAACTTGTAGATTTTCTAAGTTCACGCAACATGTCACTACGGATTGCGACAGTCCCTAAGTCCGAATCAGATGCAAAATTGCAGCGACTCCTTGTTACAGTCCTTGGCAACCCTCTAACTCCTGCGGCTGTAGCAGCAATTACCGCAACTGTAGCCTCACATGGTGCGAACATCGAGCGCATAAGGCAAGTAGCCGAATTCCCTGTCACTGCAATTGAATTCCAAATAGCAGGCGTAGCACAGGAGGATTTGCGTGGATCGCTATCTGATGTCGCCCGAACAAATTCAATTGACATAGCTGTGCAAATGGCAAATCTAGACCGTAGAGGCGTGCAGCTTGTGGTCCTCGATGTAGATTCCACGATCATTCAACAAGAAGTTATTGACTTACTTGCGAGCTATGCCGGCGTTGAAGCGCAAGTATCTAAGATCACCCATAGAGCCATGAATGGTGAGTTGGATTTCACTCAATCACTCGTACAGCGCGTGGCGCTCCTGAAAGGACTACCTGCCAGCAAGCTCAATGATGTTCGTAAAGACATTGTTTTCACGCCGGGTGCAGCAACTCTATGCCGCACTCTGCGCCGACTGGGATTCCATGTCGCGCTGGTGAGTGGCGGCTTTCTGGAAGTCGTTGAACCCTTAGCTAATGAATTAGGTATTGATGAAGTGAGAGCAAACCGCCTAGAGGTAGTTGACGGCGTATTAACTGGGAAGTTGATTGGTCCAATTATCGATCGCATTGCAAAAGCTTCTGCTTTGCGAGATTTCGCGGAGAAATACAAGGTTCCTATGAGCCGCACTATTGCGGTTGGTGATGGTGCTAATGACCTTGACATGTTGAGTGCTGCCGCATTGGGCATAGCATTCAATGCCAAGCCTTATGTTCGGGAACGAGCTGATTCATCGCTAACTTCTCCATTTTTGGACACGATATTATTTGTAATGGGAATTAGTCGAGATGAAATAGAGCAAGCAGACATTCAGCAAACTAACTGATTGCTCAAGGACCGCCCTGGCTATGTACGCCACCATCAACGTGGATAATTTCTCCGGTGGTCGCAGGGAACCAATCCGAGAACATTGCAATGCAGGCTTTGGCAGTTGGAATTGGATCGGAAGTATCCCAACCAATCGGTGCCCGGCGTTGCCACATTGGACCAAACTCATCGAACCCAGGTATTCCCTTTGCGGCCGTGGTGTAAAGCGGTCCGGCGGCAATTAAATTAACGCGTACATTCTTTGGTCCCAAGTCTCGAGCTAAGTAACGACAGGTCGATTCCAGCGCTGCTTTAGATACGCCCATCCAGTCGTAAAACGGCCAGGTAACTGTGGCGTCAAAATCCAAGCCAAGTAATTGCCCACCACGTTCTTGCATAAGCGGCAAAGTGGCCATTCCTAAAGACTTGAAAGAGAATGCTGAAATCTCTAGTGCGACTTTGACGTCATCCCATTCAGTGTTTAGAAAATTGCCGCCGAGTGCAGCTTCGGGAGCGAATGCAATTGAGTGTAGGACGCCATCAAGGTGAGGCACATGCTTCTTAACTTCGTCAGCCAAGTTCGCAAGGTCATCTGCATTGGTTATGTCTAGTTGCACAATTGGCACTTCAGTTGGCAAGCGACCAGCAATTCTCTTTGTTAGCCCTGCTGCTCGACCGAAGCTGGATAGCACGACAGTAGCGCCCTGCTCCTGTGCCAAGCGCGCAACGTGATACGCGATCGAAGAATCTGTTAACACTCCAGTAATCAGGAGGTTCTTTCCATCAAGAATGCCCATAGCGCTCTAGTGTCCCATACCTAATCCACCATCGACGGGAATGACAGCACCGGTGATGTATTGCGCATCAGTTGAAGCCAAGAATGCGACGACGTCAGCGACCTCCGCTGCCGAACCGTAGCGACCCAACGGAATGTTTCCAACGATCGCAGCTTTGCGCTCATCACTCAAAACTGCAGTCATGTCAGTATCAATAAACCCTGGCGCTACTACGTTTACGGTTACATTGCGAAGACCATGTTCTCTGGCTAGAGATCGTGCCGCACCCACAAGTCCGGCTTTGGACGCCGCATAATTAACTTGCCCAGCTGAACCCATCAAGGCCACGACACTAGAAACGAAAATTATGCGACCATTACGTGCTTGAGTCATACTTCGCGAGGCTCGACGAGCAACTCGTAATGCTCCCGTTAGGTTGGTGTTCAAAACTTCGTCAATGTCCTCATCTGACATTCGTACGAGTAACTTGTCTCGCGTAACCCCAGCATTAGCAATCGCCACCTCAACGGGTCCGAATTTGGCTTCAACTTCGACAAAAGCTGCATCTACGCTGGCACTTGTTGTTACATCGCATTGAACAACGTTTAGTCCAGGAACCGCATCACCACTACGACTAGTGACGACAACAGTGTCACCTTGAGCCAGGAAGCGTTGAGCGATGGACAGGCCAATTCCACGGTTTCCGCCTGTTATCAACACCACTCTCGACATGAGACAAGGCTACCGTCTCTAGCAGCTTTGCCATGGCTAGGGTTAGAGAGCCTAGAAAGAATAGATTTTTATGATTTTGATCCCTTCTCCGCTACCGCCGGAAAGTTTGGCCGCTGTGGCCCTTGATACTGCCACCAAACTTGGCGCATCCGTTGCGCAGTTCCGGATTGCAGCTCATGATTCCCGAGGTGTCTCCCTTCGTGATGGCGAAGTCGAAAACATCGGGGCTGACACCAGCGTGACAATGAGCGTGCGCGTTGTACATTCAGGGGCTTGGGGTTTTGCCGCTTCAACAGATCTATCTCAGGCAGGCGCTATCGACACAGCTACTCGAGCAATCAACATGGCAAAACTAAGTTCCTTAGTAACCGTTGACGAAGTTGTTTTAGCGGCCGAGCCAGTTCACGGTAAGCAAGCCTGGACATTACCAATTGAGATCGACGCATTTGCAAAGAGTGATGATGAAGTAATTGCTTTCTTGCAAAGTTGGAATACCAAGCTGGCAGATTCATCAATTGTGAGTCACATCGAAAGCAACGTAGCGATGGGCCGAGATCGAACTTTTTACGCAGATTTGGTCGGTAATGAAATAACTCAGCAGCGCGATCGGATTTCTGCAGCACTCACTGCAATTCACGTCAGCGATAGTGGCTTTGAAGACATGCGGACTTGCGCCCCACCTGCTGGTAGAGGCTGGGAATACTTAACTGGTAGTGGCTGGGATTGGGATTCCGAAATAACCCGGCTGCCGCAATTGTTAGATGAAAAGGTTAAGTCGCCTTCTGTAACTCCGGGTGCCTGGGATTTGGTTATTGATCCAACAAATTTGTGGCTTACGATTCACGAGTCCATCGGTCACGCTACCGAATTAGACCGAGCCTTGGGTTACGAAGCTAACTACGCAGGAACCTCATTTGCCACAATAGATAAACTCGGCAGCTTCCAATATGGTTCAGGGATCATGAATGTCACGGGCGATCGCAATGCAGAGCATGGCTTGTCAACCGTAGCTTTTGATGACGAAGGAGTTGCCAGCCAGCAGTGGGACCTCATTAAGGATGGTGTCCTAGTTGGTTATCAAACTGATCGGTCTATCGCCAGCAAGATTGGAATGCAGCGGTCAAATGGCTGTGCCTTCGCGGACTCTGCGCTGCATTCACCAATCCAACGCATGCCTAACGTTTCTTTGCAGCCTGGAACCGATAACGCCAGTACTGCTGATCTGATTTCAGATGTGAAGCGTGGAATCTACATCGTTGGTGATAAGTCATGGTCCATAGACATGCAACGCTATAACTTCCAATTCACTGGTCAACGATTCCACGAGATTCGCGATGGAAAGATTGTGGGCCAACTTAAGGACGTGGCTTACCAAGCTAAGACGCCTGACTTTTGGGGTGCGATGAAACGCTTGGGTGGTTCCGAGACTTATTTATTGGGTGGCGCTCTTAATTGCGGAAAAGGCCAGCCTGGTCAAGTAGCACCAGTAAGTCATGGCTGTCCAAGTGCGCTCTTCACCGGCATAAATGTGCTCAATACCCGAAACGAGAGTGCATCATGACAGCCTTAAACCTGCCCGAGGCAGTCGAGTATGCCCTGGAACAGCTAGGCACTGATGGCGGTGTTGTGATCGGTGGCAACAGCGCAACGAATAATTTGCGTTGGGCTAACTCAGCACTTACAACTAATGGTGACTCAGTTGATCAAACACTAGCTATTTCAGCATTCGTGCCAGTATCTGGCGGAGTTGGCAACGGAATGGCAAGTGGCCAGATCAGAGATCGCCACGACATAGATCTTTTGGTAGCTGCCAGCAAGGCTGCTGCTAAGTCAGCCGGTCCGGCAGTTGACGCTATGGACCTCGTGGCTGGACCGCAACATGCTGATTTCAGTTCTGCAGCGCAAGATCTAGGCGTGGCAGAGCTAACTCATGTGAGCTCGGGTCTGGCGGAGATTCTGCAACGTAAAGATCAACAGTTCTTTGGTTATGCCGAGCAATCTCGCGACACGACCTACGTCGGTACATCAAGTGGCACCAGAATGCGCTTTGTCGAAGACACCAGCCGGTTTGAACTGTGTGCTAAAAGTTTTGATCGCACGAGCTCTGCTTGGTCGGGCCAAGGCGGCACCACTTTAGCTAACGTAAATTTGGAAACGCATGCGAACGAAGTCTTGAGCAAACTTGAATATCAGAAAGTAGCAATTGAGATTGCGCCTGGCCGACACACTGTCGCCTTGTCTCCAAGTGCCGTAGCGGACTTAATGATTTACCTACTTTGGAGCGCTGCAGCACGGGATGCGGCCGAAGGACGTAACGCTTTTGCAAACCCACAAGGTGGCACTCGTGTTGGTGAAAAGCTTTCACCTCGCAAACTTTCACTGATCACGGATCCGCATATTCCTGGAATTGAAACGATTGATCATGTAATTGCACTCGGGTCCTCGGCGCTTTCAAGTGCATTTGATACTGGCTTAGCGATCCCTCGAGCAAATGTCATCACTGATGGAGTTTTAACAGCTTTGGGCAGCAGTCGACATGCAGCAGAAACTGCAAAGCTGCCATTTACACCTTTAACTGACAACATTAGTTTCTCGGATTCAGATGGCTCTGGTTCATTGACTGACTTAGCTAGTCGCATGACCGACGGTTTGCTGATTACTTGTTTGTGGTACATCCGCGAAGTTGATCCCCAGAACCTGTTGCTAACCGGACTCACGCGTGATGGTGTGTACGTAGTTCGAGACGGTCAGATTGTGGGTGCCGCAAACAACTTCAGGTTCAACGAGTCCCCGATAGATATGTTGAGTCGAGTTATTGATGCTGGCGATGCGGCTGCTTGCCTACCTCGAGAATGGGCCGATTGGTTTTCTCGAGCTCAAGTGGCTCCGTTAATGATCGACAAGTTTAATTTGTCGACTCGCTCTGATGCGGTTTAAGCATCTTCTAGACGATAACCCAACTTCATTCCGACCTGGATAAACGTAAGATCGCCATCGCGGAGATTGCCACGGATTTCAGTGATCTCAAACCAGTCAATGTGTCGCGTTGACTCAGAAGCTCGTTTCAAGCCATTTCGGATTGCTTCATCAATACTGACCGGCGATGTGCCAACGATTTCAGTTAGAGCGTAAGTGCGTGTGGACATCAAGACTCCTGTACGAATGCCAAATTCCTAATAACACCGTAGCCTAGAGGAATCAACTTAAAAGCAGTAGGTGGCCATGACAAACGAACCTGAGGTATTCAGTATTACTGGAGCCCAGACTTCGCTATCCCAAGATCAATCCGGGCGACAACGTCGCTACCTAATTAGCATGGGGTTGCGCACGGCCTGCTTCGTTGGTGGAATTTTGGCTGAAGGCGTGCTGCGTTGGGTACTTATATTTGGAGCCGTTGCTCTGCCGTATTTTGCCGTCGTGATTGCAAATGCCGGTCGTGAACGAGGCAATTGGTTTGGATCTGGAGACTTTGTGTCCGGTAACACCGATGCCATCGAAGCTCCACCAACAACGCTTCATTAGCCTTATAAGCGTGTTTAGATTTCTGCTCCAGCCTAAATGGATCGCAGTCACCCTTGTTTGTTTAATCGCACTGCCAGCCTTTCAAGCACTTTCCGACTGGCAGTGGCGGCGACTCGACCAGCGGCACATCTATAACAAGCAGATTCTTGCCGAGATTGCCAAACCTGAAGTTCCAATCACCGATTTGGTTGATCTTGGTTCATACCCTTTGGTGCTAGTTGAAGAGGCACAGTGGCGAACGGTTGAGGCAACGGGTACGTGGCTTGCTGCAGATCAAGTTCTTGTTCGCAAAAAGAGTCTTGAATCTGATTTGGGATTGTGGGTAGTAACGCCATTGCAACTTACTGACGGCACGATTGTCATGGTGAACAGAGGTTGGACTGCGGCAGCCAATTCAGCAGTTGATAGTCCGGTTGTAACAGATTCTCCAACTGGTCAAGTTGAAGTATTGGGCCGAGTGCGAGATGTTGCGCAACGCAAAAAATCAGCGCCTACTGACTTGCCAGACGGGCAAGTCGATCAAATAGTTCCGCTGGAAATAGTTGACTCCCCCAAAACCTTGAGCAATGTCTACCTAGAAATGACCGCTAGTCGGCCGGAATCTCGATCCAATGACATTCGCGAATTGCCGGCGCCAGAAGTAACCGAAGGTCCGCACCGTTCGTACGCAGTCCAATGGATCTTTTTTGAGATCATGACTGTGATTGGTTGGGTAGTTTTAGTTCGCAATGAAGTACTCGAACAAAAGAAACAAAAGGTATTAGAGAGCTAATCGGTTGCATTCGATTCATTGAACTGCAAGCCATAAAGTTCGGCATACAAACCGCCTTGAGCGAGTAGTTCATCATGCGTACCTCGTTGTACTATGCGACCTTCGTCCAAAACTAGAATCTGATTTGCTTGGCGAATAGTAGATAACCTATGTGCAACCACAATTGAAGTTCTGCCCTGCAATGCGATGGCTAAGGCAGCCTGTACAGCTGCTTCATTCTCCGAATCAAGATGAGCTGTGGCTTCATCTAGTACTACTACATCGGGTGCTTTAAGCAGTAAGCGAGCAATTGCTATTCGTTGTTTCTCGCCGCCAGAAAGTCGATGCCCGCGATCCCCAACAACTGTGTCTAAGCCGTCAGGAAGTTCCCTTATCATGTCTTCAATCTGCGCACTGGCACAGGCTTGCCAAATTTGCTCTTCAGTTGCATCCGTCTTCGCGTACATCAAATTTGCTCGGATTGTGTCGTGATACATGTGCGCATCCTGAGTCACAACTCCAACAATTCGATGCAACGATTCTTGAGTTGCATCTTTCACATCAATACCTGAGATTCGAACTGTGCCAGTAGTTGCGTCATAGAGCCGCGAGACCAAGGTTGTAATTGTGCTTTTGCCAGCTCCCGATGGGCCGACTAGCGCAATCATTTCGCCAGGTTGCGCAGCGAAGGTTACATCATGCAAGGTCGATTCACTTATGGTCCGGCTGTCTGGATGGGCAACTATCTCCAAACTTGCAAGTGACACTTCTGGTCCAGACGGATAGCGGAATTCAACGTGATCGAATTCCACACTGGTTGGTCCGGCTGCCAACTCTTGGGCATTTGCCTTATCTTTGACCATCGGCTCTAGGTCAAGCACCTCAAAGACTCGTTCAAACGAAACAAGTGAAGTCATGATGTCTACTCGAACATTGGCAAGCGCTGTGATTGGTCCATACAAACGCCCCAGCAATGCGGTGAGCGCAAGCAACGTACCTAGCGTCAATGTGCCATTAATTACCGATACGCCACCCATGCCGTAAACCAAAGCAGTAGCAAGAGAACCTACTAAAACCATGGCAGTGAAAAAGACACTATTGGACATGGCAATTCGAATACCCATGTGGCGTACCGAATCGGCCTTCTCGGAAAACATTTTAGATTCCCGTTGTGGCGTGCCAAATATCTTCATCAAGAGTGCGCCTGACACATTGAAGCGTTCCGCCATCTGAGTACTCATGGCTGAGTTGAAATCAGCTTGTTGCCGAGTTAACGACTGCAATCTGCTACCCATCCAACGCGCAGGAACCATGAATAATGGCAACAACAACAGCGAAGCCAGTGTTATCTGCCATGACAAAACAAACATCGTGCCGGCGACGACGACGAGGCTAATTACATTGCCAACTACCCCACCCAGTGTTGAAGTAAAAGCACGCTGTGCACCCATAACATCGCTATTTAGTCTGGAAATTAGGGCACCGGTTTGTGCCCGAGTGAAAAATGCGATCGATTGCAATTGCACGTGATCAAAAACTTGGGTGCGCATATTGAAGATCAAACCTTCGCCGATTGTGGATTGCATTTGTCGGCTGAGTAGTCCTAAACCTGCGCCCAAAACTGCGGTGCCAGCAATGGCTACAGCCATCCAGATCACCATGGTGGAGTCCTTGTTCGGGATGGCCGTATCAACTATTCGTTTGAATAAAAGTGGCTGCGCTACAACCAGCAATGAATCGACAACTAACAGCGCAAGGTATGCAGTGATGTAAAACTTGAACTCTCGGGCATAGCTAAATACGCGCTTGAGTGTGCCTGCGGTTAGTTGCTTTTGTTTAACAGATCGATCGCGAGTAAAACCTTGATAAGCCGCCCATGGGTTCCCACCGTGCAAACTCATCTAAACCGCCACCTAAATCTCTCTAAGTACCAACTGTATTGCTATGCCAGTGCGATCAAATCCAGATAGTCCACATTCCAAAGGTCTTCAACGCCATCGGGCAGTAACAGCACACGCTCCGGCTGCAATGCCGTAACAGCACCCTCATCGTGTGTTACCAGCACAACTGAGCCTTCGTATTCACGTAAGGCGTCGAGAATCTCGGCTCGACTAGCTGGATCTAAGTTGTTTGTTGGTTCATCTAAGAGCAGAACATTTGCTGCTGAAACTACAAGCATCGCCAAACTAAGTCTGGTTTTTTCACCACCAGAAAGGACGCCAGCTGGTTTCGCCACGGCGTCGCCAGAAAACAGGAAGGAACCTAGAACACTGCGTACTTGACTGTCATTCATGTCACCAGATGCCGTGAGCATGTTTTCCAGCACGCTACGTTCTGGATCTAACGTTTCATGCTCCTGTGCGTAGTATCCGATCTTCAAGCCATGACCTGGTTGGATCTCGCCAGTATCAGGTGTATCAACGCCAGCAAGGATTCGCAAGAGTGTGGTCTTGCCAGCACCGTTGAGACCAAGCACTACCACTTTGCTACCGCGATCAATTGCTAAGTCAACGTCGGTGAAAATTTCCTGCGATCCATAAACTCGACTTAGTCCAGTTGCCATTAGCGGCGTCTTGCCACAAGGAGCCGGTGTTGGGAAACGCAATTTTGCGACCCGATCCCCTTGTCGCACGGTCTCTAAGCCACTCATCAATTTCTCGGCTCGCTTGTACATACTTTGTGCCGCTTTAGCCTTTGAGGCTTTGGCACGCATCCGGTCAGCTTGTGCCTGCAGTACCTGCGCCTGTCGTTCTGTGTTGGATCGCTCCCGCTTACGGCGCCGTTCATCAGTTTCTCGGGCGTTCAAATATTCTTTCCAGCCCAAGTTATAGATGTCCAAGGTTTGGCGATTAGCGTCCAAATAGAACACGCGATTTACCGTGGCCTCTAACAGTTCGACATCGTGACTGATGACTACCAACCCGCCTTGATGATTTGCAAGGAAGGATCGTAACCAAACAATTGAGTCAGCATCCAAGTGGTTTGTTGGCTCATCCAGCAGAAGCGTCTCTGAGCCACTAAACAAAATGCGAGCCAGTTCAATTCTGCGTCGTTGGCCACCAGACAACGTGCCCAACGTCTGGGCCAGGACATCAACCGTGAGACCAACACTGGCTGCCAGCGATGCTGCTTCACTTTCAGCTGCGTAACCACCGGCTGCCTGGAAGGACTCTTCGGCGCTTGCATATTTGCGCATGGCCTTGTCACGGATCTTGTCATCGTCAGCACCCATATCAAGTTCGCTTTGGCGCATTCGACGGACAAATTCATCAAGCCCTCGAGCACTTAGGATGCGATCCATTGCAACTACGTCAAGATCCCCAGTACGTGGATCTTGCGGCAGGTATCCAACTGATGCCGATGAAGCAATCTGACCTTTAGCGGGTTGAATTAGGCCCGCAAGGACCTTTGTTAAAGTGGTTTTACCAGCGCCATTGCGTCCTACGAGACCAACCCGGTCACCATTATCGACACGAAAGGTGGCTCCGCTTAATAGCAATTCGGCGCCCGCGCGTAATTCAACTTCAGTTGCTTGAATCACTTGGGAACTGCGCCTATCTGATGGTTATGGCATCTTTTTGTTAAAAGAAATGTTGCTATGCGACAGTTAATGTTACTGCTTGGGTTTAAAGGTTAAAACCAAGTGCGCGTAGCATTTCGCGACCTTCGTCAGTGATTTTATCTGGACCCCATGGTGGCATCCAAACCCAATTGAGTTTGAAGTCTGAAACATGTCCATCTAGTGCAGCGCGAGTTTGATCTTCGATGACATCTGTTAGCGGACATGCAGCTGAAGTAAGAGTCATGTCGATGGTTGCGATGTTTCCGTCATCGACGGTGACGGCGTATACCAAGCCAAGATCTACTACGTTGATACCCAATTCAGGATCGACAACATCTTTCATTAATTCAAATACGTCATCTTCTTGTAGAACGTCCATTAGCTCTGCTCCTCTATTGCACCGGCTTGAATTGCCGCATCTTTCCACGCCATCCATGCCAGTAAGGCACATTTTACTCGGGCTGGATACTGCGCTACACCAACTAGCGCTATACCGTCGCCCAGAATGTCTTCATCTGGTTCGACATTTCTCTGCAACATGGCGATTAAGTGTTCAACCGCTTTATCTCCTGCTGCAAAATCAAAATTATTAATTTGGTCATACATGATCGATGCGGATGCTTGGCTGATCGAACAGCCTTGATTGTCATACGAAACCGCAATTTTGCCATCAGCAAGCACTTGCACCCGCAGTGTGATTTCATCTCCACATGTGGGATTGACGTGATGAACTTCTGATGCAAACTCTGAACTTAGTCCCTTGCCGTGCGGGTGCTTATAGTGATCCAGGATTATCTCCTGATACATGTTCTCCAATTTCATGATCTAGACCCCAAAGAATTTCTTAGCCGCATGTACGCCGTCAACAAGTGCTGTGACGTCTGTCAAATCATTGTAGATATAAAAAGTGGCTCGGGTAGTTGCTGGAACTTCATAGCGTCGGCAGACTGGCCACGCACAATGATGACCTACCCGAACTGCAATGCCATTCTCATCAAGAACTTGACCGACGTCATGTGAATGAAGGCCATCAAGCACAAAAGATACTGCCGAACCACGATCGGTAGCGTCGGTCGGTCCAATAATCCGGACTCCTTCAATACCTTGTAGGCCAGCGATCGCTGCAACAGTTAGTTCATGCTCATGAGCGGCAACGTTCTCCATACCCAACTCACGCAAGTAATCAACGGCGCGCGATAGCCCAACTGCTTGGGCTGCCATCGGCACACCAGCTTCGAAGCGCTTTGGTGGCGCTGCGAAAGTTGAGCCTTGCATTGAAACAGTCTCAATCATGGACCCACCAGTTATAAAAGGCGGCATGGCTGCCAGCAATTCAGTTCTACCCCAAAGGCATCCAATGCCTAACGGACCGAGCATCTTGTGACCGCTCCAAGTTAAGAAATCTACGCCTAACTTGCTAACGTCAACAGGCATGTGTGGCACGCTCTGACAGGCATCAAGCAGAACTAGAGCGCCAACAGCTTTAGCAGCGATAACAATGCGGCCAATGTCATTAACAGTTCCCAACAAATTTGATTGATGAGTTAACGCAACCATCTTTGTTTTGGATGTAAACAACGATGTGTCTGAAAGGTCCAAACGACCTTCATCGGTTAAGCCAATCCAGCGAAGTGTGGCACCTGTTTTGTCGCACAGTTCTTGCCATGGAATCAAATTCGCATGATGCTCCATCTCGGTAACGAGAATTTCGTCGCCGACATTAAGCACGAATCTCTCGGCACCATCTGGAAGCGGCAAATTGCGAGTTGCTTTAAGTGTGGCGTTCAAAAAAGCATATGAAACCAAATTGATTGCTTCTGTTGCGTTCTTGGTGAAAACTAAATCATCCGCCCGAGCACCTATGAAATCTGCGATGTTTGCACGTGAGTGCTCAAAGGCATCAGTGGCTTCTTCGGCTAACTGATGCGCTCCGCGGTGCACTGCAGCATTGTGGTTCTCGTAAAAATTACGTTCTGCATCAAGTACTTGGTATGGCTTTTGCGAGGTAGCGCCACTATCTAGGTACACCAAACGTCGATCGTTACGGACTGTCCGTTTCAGGATTGGAAAGTCCGCACGAATCGATGCGACGTCTAATGCACTCATAAAGTTAGGCAGTTACAAATTGCGCGTAACCGTTGGCCTCAATCTCATCAGCTAGCTCGGATCCACCTTCGCGAACAATGCGACCATCGTAAAATACGTGAACGAAATCTGGCTTTACATACTTCAAGATGCGAGTGAAGTGAGTGATCAGCAGCACGCCGGTTTCACCTTTTGCACAAACTCGGTTGATGCCTTCGGATACTACGCGTAATGCATCCACGTCTAGGCCTGAGTCGGTTTCGTCCAAAACTGCGATCTTTGGATGGATCAGTTCCATCTGCAGAATTTCAGTACGTTTGCGCTCGCCGCCGGAGAAACCTTCGTTAACATTGCGCTCAGCAAACTGTGGATCAATCTGAAGCCCAGCCATGGACTCCTTCAATTCCTTGATCCAGTGACGTAGGTTTGGCGCTTCGCCACGAATTGCAGTGATTGAAGTGCGCAAGAAATTAGAAATCGAAACGCCTGGAACTTCAACTGGGTACTGCATTGCCAAAAATAGTCCAGCGCGAGCGCGCTCGTCCACTGACATGGCAAGCACATCTTGTCCATCAAGGGTTACTGAACCGCCGGTGATTGAGTACTTCGGATGACCTGCAATTGCGTACGCAAGAGTGGATTTACCTGAGCCATTTGGTCCCATGAGTGCATGGACTTCGCCGGCCTTTACCGTCAAGTCGACCCCACGAAGAATGTCCTTTGGACCGTCTTCGGTAGTGACCTGTACAGTCAAACCCTTAATTTCAATTACTGACATGACTAACTCCTCGTGCTTTCGGATAGTGAAACAAAAATCATTGGATCTGTTTGGTTTTCTTCGATTACAACTTTGTACGTTTGCAGATCTGAAGTGGCTGGTGGCCCAGAAGCAGCGCCGGATCGAAGGTCAAAGGATGATCCGTGCAGCCAGCACTCGATTGAGCATCCTTCGATGTCTCCTTCGGAAAGTGAGACTTCGGAATGTGTGCAAATATCGCTAACTGCATAGACCTGGTCAGCAATTTTGGCAAGCAAAATGTCTTGCCCCTCGACAACCACCTTAAATGGCTTCGATTCCTGCAGTTGTGATACGCGAATCGTTTCAAACATTGTGGACATTAGATGTGACCGCCAAGACGCGTTTCGATACTGGTGCGGACTCGATCGTTGATTTCTGGAACTGAAATTTGACCGAGCAGGTCTTCAAAGAAGCCACGAAGCACTAGCTTGCGCGCTTCGTCCGGAGTGATTCCGCGCGACTGTAAGTAAAACAATTGCTCGTCGTCAAAACGACCCGTTGTACTTGCGTGCCCGGCTCCGACAATTTCGCCAGTTTCGATCTCAAGATTAGGAACTGAGTCTGCCCGACCGCCACCGCTTAGAACCAAATTGCGATTGATTTCGTAGGTGTCAGTTCCAACTGCATTAGCTCGGATTAACACATCACCAACCCAAACTGTGTGTGCATCTTCTCCGTCTAAGGCACCCTTGTAAACGACATTGCTACGGCAGTTAGCCTGGCTATGGTCAACGAACAACCGATGCTCAGCATGTTGACCAGCGCTAGCAAAATACAGTCCAAAAAGTTCAGCTTGGCCACCTGGCGCGGTGTAAACCACGCTCGGCAGAATTCGCACAACTTCTCCACCAAGAGTGATCAACACATGCTTGGCTGATGAATCTCGTCCCAGGGTGATTCGATGCTGCGCCAAGTGCACGGCTTTGGCATCCCAATCTTGCAATGAGACAACGCAAATACTCGCGCCATCTGCAACATTGATGTCAATGTTGCCTGCATAAGTTGCATCACCAATGTGATCTACGATTACAACAGCTTTTGCGAACTTCTCAACGTTGATGTCGAGTTGACCATAAGAGACTGCGCCTGAGCCAACTACTGAAACGACAACCGATTCTTCAAGTTGCGCGTCTGCTGAGATCGTTAAGGTTGATACTGAATCAACGTTCGCCCATGCACCAGCGGCGATCTTGTCAGTGAACCCCTGACGCTCTCCGGTTTTAGCGGAAGTCAGTTCGAATGTTGCACCTGGAACTTTGTTAACAGCGATTGCCACGCCACCAGTGGTTGGCACATCACCTTTATGTAAGTCACGAAGTTTTGACATCGGAGTAAAACGAAACTCTTCATCACGACTTGTAGGAGTTGGGAAATCACTTGGATCCAGAGATCGGATCACAGGAGTGTGATCCTTCGGTGGAACTATCGCAACTTCGCGTTCAATGTGTTCGGTAGTAGCGGTCATCTCTAGCCAACCGCTCCTTCCATTTGAAGTTCAATTAGTCGATTAAGTTCTAGGGCATATTCCATGGGTAGTTCACGTGCAATCGGCTCGATGAATCCGCGCACGATCATAGCCATAGCTTCTGCTTCATCAAGTCCACGAGACATCAAGTAAAACAACTGATCTTCGGAGACTTTGGAAACTGAGGCTTCGTGACCAAGCGATACGTCATCTTCACGAACATCAACATACGGGTATGTATCAGAACGAGATATGTCATCGACTAGTAAAGCATCACAACGAACTGTGCTCTTACTTCCGTAAGCACCGTCAAGTACCTGAACCAGACCACGGTAGGACGTACGACCGCCACCGCGAGCCACAGACTTACTGATGATTGATGAGGACGTTAGTGGTGCTGCGTGAACCATCTTGGCTCCAGCGTCCTGATGCTGTCCTTCGCCAGCAAAAGCCACAGAAAGCGTTTCACCCTTAGCATGTGGACCTTGTAGCCAGATTGCTGGGTATTTCATGGTTACTTTAGACCCGATGTTTCCATCGACCCATTCCATAGTTGCGCCTTCGTGGGCAACTGCACGCTTGGTTACCAAGTTATAAACATTGTTAGACCAGTTTTGAATTGTGGTGTAACGGCAGCGTCCACCCTTTTTAACAATAATTTCCACGACTGCTGAATGCAGTGAATCACTTGAATAAGTTGGCGCAGTGCAACCCTCAACGTAGTGAACGTACGCGCCTTCATCAACAATGATCAGAGTACGTTCGAATTGACCCATGTTTTCGGTGTTAATTCGGAAGTATGCCTGTAATGGAATGTCCACGTGAACGCCCTTTGGCACATAAATGAACGAACCACCGGACCATACTGAAGTGTTCAGAGCGGCAAACTTGTTGTCTCCAACTGGAATCACGGTTGCAAAGTATTCCCGGAACAATTCTTCGTGCTCGCGTAAACCTGTATCCGTATCTACGAAAATTACACCTAGTTCTTCTAGGTCCTCGCGAATCTTGTGGTAAACAACTTCGGATTCGTACTGCGCAGCTACGCCACCGACTAGTCGTTGCTTCTCAGCCTCTGGGATGCCTAGGCGGTCGTAGGTGTTCTTGATGTCTTCCGGCAGTTCATCCCAGCTAGTTGCTTGCTTCTCAGTGGAACGCACAAAATATTTGATGTTGTCGAAGTCAATCCCTGACAAGTCGCTACCCCAGTTAGGCATCGGCTTTTTCCCAAATAGGTTAAATCCTTTTAAGCGTAGGTCAAGCATCCATTGCGGTTCATTCTTTAGGCCCGAGATATTGCGAACCACTTCTTCGTTGATGCCGCGTCGTGCATTGCTACCTGCGTGATCACTGTCATGCCATCCGAAATCGTAATTTCCGAGTGCATCTAAATGCTCCTGTTGGGTTGTCATGCGTTTTCCCTTCGAGTGTGTGGAACTAATGTCGTACAAACTGCGTTACCTTTTGCGATTGTTGCTAGTCGAGTTACGTGAACTCCAGTGAGTTCCGAAAATGCCTTGGTTTCTGCTTCACACATTGCTGGAAATTCGATTGCAATGTCGCCCATTGGGCAATTGTGTTGGCAGATTTGAGTGGAGCCGTAGAGTCCTTCAGTTTCTGTTGCGGCATAGCCATCTTGATTAAGAGCTTCGATAAGTGCAACCGCGCGTTCTTCAATTGTGCCCAACTCGGTTATCTCGATGTGCCTGGCAACAAAATCACTTGCAACGCTGGTGGCGAAATCAATTACGGCGCCAGCACCAGAAGTGTTGTTTAGGTATTTAACGGCGCTCAATCCCAAACTCTCTTGCTGTTCTCCAAATCTGGCTCGGCCAGCTGAAGTCAACATAAATACTCGCGATGGTCTACCGCGACCTCGTTTGGAATCTAAAGCTGCTGGTCCATAAGGTGCTCGTTCACTGGATTCAACTAAACCTAGGTGCAAAAGTTGATCTAGTTGCTTGCGAACTGCTGCGCCAGATAGTCCTAATGTGTCCGCAATATCTGTTGCGGTAGACGGTCCGGCCTGCAACAAAGTACGCGCTACCGTAGCCGCTGCCGTTCCTTCGAATTTCACAACCTTATTGTTGCGTAAATATCGTAATTCCGCACCTTTGGGGTGGTCGGACCCCAATCTGCGCCGTGGTTATTGGACATCTAGGCTGTAAGCGTGTCCCCTAGCTCCCTTAAGACCTGGCAACGCAGAACTCTGATTGCGAATTTGCTGGTGCAAACTGGGATCGTTTTGACCGGCGCAGTAGTTCGACTTACTTCCTCGGGCCTTGGGTGCCCTACCTGGCCGGAATGCGTTGACGGCTCTATCGCACCAACTTCCGCGCAAACCCAGTCCTGGCACAAATACGTGGAATTCGGGAATCGCTTACTCACTTTTGTTTTGGTGATTGTTGCGGTGGCAACAATTGCTGCCGTACGCAGTCACAACCGACAGCGCTTCGCAAGTGGATTAGCGAAGCGTAGAAGCCTAACCATTCTCGCTGTCGGAACCTTAGCTGGAATTTTTGCGCAAGCAATTCTTGGCGGCATCACGGTCCTCACAGGGTTGCACCCATTAACAGTTGCTGCGCACTTCATGCTTTCTATCGGATTGATTACGGTTGCTCAGAATTTATTGACGAGGGCTCAAGAACCCGATGACGCCCCCGTTAACTTGCAAGTCGTACAACCAATTGACTTCGCAATGAAAATGCATGTGTGGCTAGCTTTACTGGTTATTTTCATGGGCACGTTAGTTACAGGATCAGGTCCGCACGCAGGTGACTCAAGTGATGTCGTTCGACTTGGATTTGATCCTCGAACAATTTCATGGCTACACGCAGACATCGTCTTACTATTTGTCGGCCTCACCATTGGATTACTAATTGCACTGCGTGCGACTAATGCACCGAAATTGGTTGTTCGGCAAGCCTGGATTGTTCTGGCGATTTGCGTAGCCCAAGGTTTCGTTGGATATACGCAATACTTCACTGGCTTGCCTTGGGCATTGGTGACGGTTCACGTATTAGGCGCATGTCTACTTTGGATCTATTCAGTACGTCTGTATCTTGCGCGAAACACTCGCGGTCTTAACTAAGCGTTAGCCAACAAATGGGTCGATACCAATGGCCAAAAAAATCAATGACAAATATGTAATTGACCAATGAAAAAGTTTCATTGGCAATAAGTCGAGCGCGTCGTTACGAACTCTAGTTTGCAACGCATATGCCTCGTACAAAAAAATTGCGCCACTTGCGACTGCAATCAGACTGTAGAGCCAGTTCATGTGACCAATTGGAATCAGCGACAATGAGATCGCAACCATCACCCAAGAATATCTAATGATTTGCACGGCAACCTCAGCTGAAGATTTCTCAACAGGCAACATGGGAACTCCGGCAGCGGCGTATTCATCTCGGTAGCTCATGGAAAGCGGCCAATAATGTGGCGGCGTCCAAAAGAAAACAATCAAGAACAGCACCACTGGCGTCCAAGATAGGGATCCAGTAACCGCGCTCCAGCCAATCAAAACTGGCATACAACCAGCTGCGCCGCCCCAAACAATGTTTTGGGTAGTACGACGCTTTAGCAACATGGTGTATCCGAATACGTAAAAGGCGATCGCAAATCCAGCAAGACCGGCTGATATGGAGTTCACCGTGATTGCCAAAAACAGAACCGACAGTAGCGATAGCACCAAGCCGAAGATTATGGTGTTTCGTCCACTAATTTGGCCGGTTGCGGAAGGTCGATTCTCGGTGCGGTGCATCAGCGCATCGATGTCACGATCTAGGTAGCAGTTGAGAACGTTTGCTCCCCCTGCGGCCAACGTGCCACCGATAAGAGTCCAGCAAACTAATGCCCAATTTGGGAAACCGTCAGCAGCAAGGAACATGGTCGGGATAGTTGTAACTAGTAACAGCTCAATAATGCGAGGCTTGGTTAGGACTAGATACGCCCGCCAGGTTGGGGTAATCCACGTAGATGAGTCTTGACCGATATGGCCACTATCTCTGAGGTGGGATGACACAACTTGAGCCTACCCGCGCCTTCTGCGCGTCGTGAACACCCACTAGATAACCTTGGTCTGTGACTAAATTGATTTGGACTGACTTAGACGATCGCGCCGTACTTGCTGCTCGCGGGTTGGCAATGGATAGTGTGCAAAAGGTCGGTAATGGTCATCCCGGCACTGCGATGAGTTTGGCTCCAATGGCTTACCTACTCTTCCAAAAATGGCTAAAACATGATCCTGCTGATCCGACTTGGCTGGGTCGCGATCGTTTTGTACTTTCAAATGGCCACAGCAGCATCACGCTCTACATCCAACTTTTCTTAAGTGGATACGGACTTGAGTTAGAAGATTTGAAATCCTTTAGAACTTGGGAAAGCCGTACTCCTGGGCATCCCGAATACGGCCATACCGCTGGTGTTGAAGCCACTACCGGACCATTGGGAACTGGATTAGCCACTGCAGTTGGTATGGCAATGGATGCCCGTTACGTTCGCAATCTGCTTGATAGCGAGTCCAAGCCTGGCGAAAGCCCGTTCGATCATCGAATCTGGGTGATTGCAGGAGACGGTTGCTTGCAGGAAGGTGTTACCTCCGAAGCATCGTCACTTGCCGGACATCAACAACTTTCCAACTTAGTAGTCCTTTACGACGACAATCACATCAGCATTGAAGGTGACACTGCGGTTTCATTCTCCGAAGATGTGCTTGCGCGCTATCAGTCGTATGGCTGGAATGTAAGTCACGTCGACATGAAAGCTGATGGCAGCATCGATGTTGCGAAGTTGGATGCCGCAATTGCCCAAGCGACATCTCAAAATGAGAAACCGACTTTGATTCGGGTACGAAACATCATTGGTTGGCCAGCTCCAAATTTACAAAATACTGGCAAAGTTCACGGATCTGCATTAGGCGATGTCGAGGTCGCAGCCACTAAAGAGATCCTGGGTCTAGATCCGCAGCAAAGTTTTGCAGTGCCAACCGAAGTGTTAGCGCATGCTCGCGAGGTTGCACAACGTGGCGCAGCTGCCCATCAGGACTGGAACGCAATGTTAGCTACATGGGAACAAACCAATCCTGATAACGCCTCACTATTTAGGCGAATGAGCGCGCGCGAGTTTCCAAATGACTGGCATAGTGTCATTCCAAAGTTTGAACCAGGTGCATCGGTAGCCACGCGCAAGGCCTCTGGCGACACGATAAATGCAATCGCAAGTGTGCTACCTGAATTTTGGGGTGGATCAGCAGACCTGGGCGATAGCAACTTAACGACAATTGAGCATTCCGGTTCATTCTTGCCGGCCAGCAGCAGTATGCCTGGCGCAAATGTTGGTGGCCGAATCATTCACTACGGCATTCGAGAGTTTGCGATGGGTTGCGCGATGAACGGTATGGCACTTGGTGGCTTAACTCGACCATTCGCGGGAACCTTCTTGGTATTCAGCGACTTCATGCGCGGTGCAGTTCGACTTTCGGCATTAATGAATTTGCCAGTTACATACGTTTGGACACACGACTCAATCGGACTGGGCGAAGATGGCCCAACGCATCAACCAGTTGAGCATCTGTGGGCGTTGCGTGCGATTCCTAATCTGAACGTCATTAGGCCAGCGGATGCCAATGAAACAGCCACAGCTTGGCGCATTGTGTTGGAATCCAACAAACCAGCAGGCTTGTGTCTGTCGCGCCAGAATCTACCTGTTATAGCTAGTGCTGCTACTAGCGATGTGGCGAAGGTTAGTAAAGGCGCATACGTACTCGTTGAAAGTTCCCGCGATCCAGAAGTAATTCTGATTGCAACCGGTTCCGAGGTTTCGCTAGCTCTAACCGCCCAAGTCACACTAGAAAGTGCTGGCGTCTCTACGCGAGTAGTTTCTGCGCCATGTTTGGAATGGTTTGATGCTCAAAGTGCTGATTACCGCGAGAGTGTTTTGCCCCATGCTGTAACAGCTCGAGTTTCAGTTGAAGCCGGCATTGCTCAGGGTTGGTGGAAGTACGTGGGTTCCGGTGGAAGATGCATTAGCTTGGAGCATTTCGGCGCTTCAGCAGGTGCTGAGAAGTTGTATGCCGAGTTTGGAATTACCAGCGACGCAATTGTTGCAGCCGCGCAGGAAATTCTGAATTAGTTTTTACTTGCCGCGTAACTTAGCAAGGGCCTCGTCCAAAATGCCTTTGCCATCTTTATCGTTACGACGTTCCTTTACATAAGCCAAGTGAGTCTTGTATGGCTCAGTCTTTGCAAGTACTGGAGGATTTTCCTTATCGGTACCTGCTGGCAGGCCACACTTTGGACAATCCCACTCTTCTGGAAGTTCTGCATCATGAGCGAAACTCGGTGTGGTTTCATGACCGGATGCGCAATAAAACGGTAGGTAGATGCGAGGAGCTGCTTCGCCGCGTTCTGCCTCACCCATTGGGCCGGCTCCGACACGACTGCCGCGAATAGCACTACCACTAGCCATTTTGTACTCCTGTTTTTCTTACGCTGTTTTAATTAAAAGTCCAAGGCCCACAATGGCAGCCGTCCAAATGAGGGCTAACGCAATTGTGATGCGGTCTAGATTTCGTTCGGCTACTGATGATCCACCAAGTGATGAACTCATGCCGCCACCAAAAAGATCGGAAAGTCCCCCACCCTTACCTTTATGAAGCAAAACTAAAACAATGAGCAAGATGCTGGTTATAGCTAGGACAACCTGGAATGCTGCAATCATTTTTTCACCTTCTGGTTCTGGGGTAGTTCTATTCTACGGGTGCATCCGATAGCGACAAACCGAGACAAACTCATCAGGATCTAGGGATGCTCCGCCGACTAATCCCCCATCAATATCTGCTTCTTTCATTAATGCTGCTACGTTATCGGCCTTCATCGAGCCGCCGTACAGAACGCGCGCTTGATCGGCTGCAGATCCGTGGACGTTACGAATCTGGTCCCGGATCGCCCCGCATACTTCCTGAGCGTCAGCCGGAGTCGCTACCTCACCGGTGCCAATGGCCCAAACTGGCTCATACGCAATTACTAAGTTCGCCACGTCTTTAGAAGAAACGCCCGCAAGTGCTGCGTCCAATTGACGCAAAGTGTGAGAAACCTGTTCGCCAGCGTTACGAACTTCTGATCCTTCACCGACGCAGACAATCGGAGTGATTCCGTTGCGCAGAGCAGCCTGCACTTTTAGATTTACTGTCTGGTCATTCTCGCCGTGATACTCGCGTCGCTCAGAGTGACCAACGATTACAAACGTGCATCCAAGCTTGGCCAACATAGGTCCACTAATCTCGCCGGTGAAAGCACCCTTGTCAGCCTTAGCCAAATCTTGAGCACCATACTTCAGTGCTATCTTGTCGCCGTCAACCAAAGTTTGCACTGATCTGATGTCCGTGAATGGCGGGATCACCGCGATTTCAAGTGCCGCAAAATCTTCAGCATTAAATGTGTATGCCAACTTCTGGACTAGTGCAATAGCCTCAATGTGATTGAGGTTCATTTTCCAGTTTCCTGCCATTAATGGGATACGCGCCATTTAGTTGTCCTCCAGGACTGATATGCCAGGCAAGGATTTGCCCTCTAAAAACTCTAAGCTAGCTCCGCCACCGGTGGAGATATGTGAAAACTTAGATTCATCTACCTTAAGCAATCTCACAGCTGCCGCTGAGTCTCCGCCGCCTACAACCGTCATGCCAGAATTCTTAGTCATCGCTTCTGCGACTGCTTTAGTTCCGGTTGCAAACGCCGCCATTTCAAAAACACCCATCGGACCATTCCAAACGATAGTTTTAGCATCGCCAAGCTTTGCTTGGAAAATATCAATAGTTTTTGGGCCAATGTCTAGACCCATCCAGCCATCGGGGATATCGTCAACTGAAACAATTTGGGTATTTGCATCTGCGGCAAATTTGTCAGCGATCACCACATCTACCGGCAGTATGATCTCAACGCCAACTGTTTTAGCAGTCTGCAAAATATTTTTTACGTTCTCAATTTGCTCAGTTTCCAGTAACGAAGATCCAACTGATTTTCCTAAGGCAGCCAAGAATGTGAAGCACATTCCGCCGCCAATGATTAATCGATCAACATTGGAGATTAAGTTTTCGATCACTTTGAGTTTGTCACTCACTTTGGATCCACCTAAAACCACAACGTATGGTCGATCAGGTTGGCCGAGCACCTTTGCAAATACCTCGACTTCGGCTTTCACAAGTAAACCTGCAGCATGTGGCAAAGCAGCGGCCAGTTCTGTAACAGATGCTTGGTCGCGATGAACTACGCCAAACCCATCGCTTACGTACAGGTCCCCCAACTTTGCCCATTCAGAAGCTAATTCCCGACGCTGATCGGTAGCCTTGCTAGTTTCGCGTGGATCAAACCGAACGTTCTCTAGCATGGCTACTTCGCCATCATTTAGGTGTCCAATAACAGTGGCCGCACTATCGCCACAGACATCCGATGCGAGTGGAACTTCGCATTTCAGAATTTCACCTAACCGAGTCGCGGCTGGTGCCAATGAATTTTTAGCATCTGGCTCGCCTTTTGGTCGCCCTAAGTGCGCAAGGATTACAACTCTTGCTCCCCTGCTGCGCAAGTTTTCAATCGTTGGCACGCTGGCACGAATCCGGCCATCATCTGTGATTTGGCCAGCTTCTAGTGGCACATTTAAATCAGAACGAACGAAAACTACTTTTCCAGCAACATCGAACTGATCTATTCCGCGAATCGACATGTGTTAAAGCTTGGCCCCAACAAATTTAGTGATATCTACTAATCGATTTGAATAGCCCCACTCGTTGTCATACCAACCAACGACCTTGATTGTGCTTCCCATGGCAACAGTTAGTGAGGCATCGAAAATACAAGACGCTGGATCGGTAACGATGTCAGAAGAGACAATTGGATCTTCGGTATAGGTGAGGTAGCCCTTTAGCGCACCTTCGGCCGCGGCTTTAACTACTGCATTTACTTCTTCTTTGGTCACTGACTTTTTTAGCACCGCTGTTAGATCTGTCGCAGAACCAGTTGGCACTGGCACGCGCATGGCATAACCATCTAACTTGCCTTTGAGCTCTGGCATAACTAAGCCAATTGCCTTAGCTGCTCCAGTAGTAGTTGGAATCAAATTCGTAGCAGCAGCTCGAGAGCGTCGTAGATCCGGATGCGGAAAATCTAAGATAACTTGATCGTTGGTGTACGCATGGATAGTGGTCATCAATCCATGGTCAATACCGAATGCGTCGTGAATTGCTTTAGCCATTGGGGCCAGACAGTTTGTAGTGCAGGATGCATTCGAAATGATATTGTGCTGTCGCGGATCGTAAGTGTCGTGGTTTACTCCCATTACGATCGTGACATCTTCATTGCTAGCGGGCGCAGAAATAATTACCTTCTTGGCGCCTGCGGCAATGTGGCCAGCTGCTTTAGTTGCATCTGTGAAATGTCCCGTGGATTCAATGACAATGTCTGCGCCAAGCTTGCCCCAAGGCAAGGCACTTGGATCGCGTTCGGAAGTTACCGTAATTGACTTGCCATCAACGATGATGGAGTCGTCTGTGTAAGTAACTTCTTTTCCTAGTCGCCCAAGAATTGAATCGTACTTAAGTAAGTGAGCTAGCGTCTTATTGTCAGTTAAGTCATTGATGCCAACAATTTCGATGTCAGCACCAGTTGCTGCAATGGCACGAAAGTAATTGCGACCAATGCGACCAAAACCGTTAATTCCGACACGTACGCTCATTACCAGTCTCCTTTATTGACGCGTAACAGGTATTAACGCGTGCAGACTATGGATTAAGGACTAACTGCCTATTGCTCGAGCATATCAGCCGTTAAGCCCGCTTCAGTGTTAGGGATGCCCAAGTCAGAGGCACGTTTATCAGCCATCGCCAATAATCTGCGGATCCGTCCAGCAATGGCATCTTTGGTCATTGTTGGGTCAGCTAGTGCCCCTAGCTCTTCCAAACTTGCCTGTTGGTGCGTGACGCGCAGTTGTCCAGCCTCAAGTAAGTGAGCCGGGATTTCATCACCTAAAATTTCGATGGCGCGAGCCGCGCGTGCTCCAGCAGCCACAGCCGCACGAGCCGATCGGCGTAAGTTTGCATCATCGAAGTTTGCGAGTCGGTTTGCAGTTGCGCGAACTTCACGACGCATCCGACGTTCTTCCCAAGCCAAGACTGATTCATGAGCACCAATTCGAGTAAGCAATGCGCTGATCGCATCGCCATCTCGGATCACAACTCGATCTACGCCTCGCACTTCACGGGCTTTCGCAACTATCCCTAGTCGTCGTGCACTACCTACTAACGCCAACGCTGCCTCTGGGCCTGGGCAAGTAATTTCAAGTGAAGATGAGCGACCAGGCTCTGTTAATGAACCATGAGCAAGAAACGCACCACGCCAAGCGGCCTCGGCGTCGCACAAACTGGCGGACACAATATGTGGCGGCAAACCACGAATTGGACGACCGCCGCTATCGACTAGTCCAACTTGCTTAGCTAAGTGCTCTCCTTCGTTGGCAACGCGTACTAGATAGCGACTGCCCTTGCGAATGCCCGCGCCAGATAGCACGGATACTTCGCTCTCGTGTCCAAATATCTCGGCAAGATCTCTGCGCAGGCGGCGGGCAGCTTGACCAGTATCTAATTCAGCTTCCACAACAATTTTGCCACCGACGATATGTAAGCCGCCAGCGAATCTAAGCAATGCGGAGACTTCAGCCTTACGACAGCATTTCTTGGTAACTGCCAAGCGACTCAATTCGTCCTTGACTGCTGCTGTCATTGCCATGAGGTCAGTCTGCCATGAGCGAATATCGAGGTGAACGCCGAGGCTAATAGAGCTGGATCGTGCTGATCCGCGGGCCCTTGGGGCTTGGCCAGTTTGGCTAGTTCGAGTTTTGCCCCTGCTGCGTTGGCCATTTTGGTCAGCTCTTGGACATCACCAACGTGATCTGGGTCAGCAAGTACATAATCCAAATGAAATTCGGGGTAACTATTGGCTAGCACTTCCAGATAGCGGCTGGCGGAGTAGCCGTCAGTCTCGCCGGTTTGCGGACGCAAATTAACCGCCAAAATCTTAGTTGCCGTGGTGTCGTGCAAGGCCTGTGCCATTTGCGCAACTTGGAAATGGGTAAGAACGCTGGTGTACCAAGAACCTGGTCCGAGTACTACAACGTCGGCATTTCGCACCGCAGCGACCGCTTGCACGCATACGTTTGGCTGCTCTGGAATGAGCCGGATGGATTGGATTTCATGCGGCGTTGTTGCTACCTGAACTTGGCCAGTTACTTCAACTAGCTCGCCAGCATTTGTCTTGACAGTTGCAACAATTTCAAGGGGCTCAATACATAGCGGGAGAACTTTGCCTTTGGCGTCGAGTAGCCGAGCCACCCAATCTAGGCCTTCGACTAAATCATTAGTTTCTTCCCAAAGTGCAGTGATCAATAAATTCCCAAGTGAATGACCGTCTAGTCCACCTTGCGATGCGAATCTATGTTGCAGCACTCGTGCCCAAGTTGATCCCCAAGTATCATCGCCACAAAGCGCCGCTAATGCCATCCGCAAATCACCTGGCGGCACTATGCCAAATTCTTCGCGCAATCTGCCACTACTGCCGCCATCATCACTTACGCCAACCACCGCAGTCAGGTGCGGGGTAACGCGGCGCAATGCTTGCAGGCTTGCTGCTAAACCATGGCCGCCACCAAGTGCGACAACATCAAGTGCTCGATTTGGAGCTGACGTCACTATTCGCGACCTAAATCTCGATGCACTACTCGCACTTCTACCCCGCTCTTAACTAACCGAGCAGATAAATTCTCCGCCATTGCCACGCTGCGATGTTTGCCACCGGTGCAACCCATAGCAATTGTCACAAACCTTTTACCTTCACGGACATAGCCGTCTTCGACTAAGTCAATAATCTGCGCATACTTTGTTAAGAAGTCCTGGGCTTCAGGGCTGGACACCACATAGTCATTAACTGCAGCATCTAGTCCAGTCAATTCCTTTAGGTTTGGATCCCAGTACGGGTTAGGCAAAAACCGTAAATCGGCTACCAAGTCTGCATCCAATGGAATGCCGTATTTAAATCCAAATGACATCACAGTGGCGCGAAGCTTGGCATGCTCGTCGTCCCCAAATGAACCTTCGATGGAACGGCGCAATTCGTGCACATTCAAGTTGCTGGTGTCAATCACGATGTCCGCTTCAGCCCGTAAGTCGCTGAGCAACTTACGCTCACGTTGAACTGCGCCCAGCAAACTGTCGTCACGTTGTAGTGGGTGTGGTCGCCTACTGGATTCGTATCTGCGAACTAGCGATTCATCGCCAGCCTCTAGGAATAACACGCGCAAATCGTGGCCTGCGGACTTGATTGCTTTTAAGGACTCTTGCAACTCGTCAAAAAGCTGTCCACCACGCACATCAGCTACTACCGCAACTTTTTGTGATCCAGTCCGTTGCGCGACATAATCCACCACATTAATCATCAGTGTGGGAGGCAAGTTATCGACAACAAACCAGCCGATGTCTTCCAAAGCTCGAGTTGCAGTTGACCGGCCAGCACCGGACATACCCGTTACTAAAACGACGTCGATAGCTGGATTACTCACGATTCAATTATCTCGCCTGTGGCAGTATTGACTGCACTATCCTGGGAATTATCTTGGTCCAGGAACTGCCAAATCTCAGCGGCTTGGCTAGGTCCAATTCCTGCTACTTCTTGCAACTGGTCTTGCGATGCTTGCGAAATCTTCTTGAGTGAGCCAAAGTGTGCCAATAGGGCCCTTTTCTTAATCGGCCCTAATCCAGCAATGTCATCCAACCGACTATCAACCATCCCTTTAGATCGTCGGTTTCGATGCAAAGAGATTGCGAACCTGTGAGCTTCATCGCGGACGCGTTGCAGCATAAAGAGCGCTTCGCTATTGCGCGGCAAAATGATTGGGTATTTAGCGCCGGGTTTCCAGATCTCTTCCATGCGCTTAGCCAGACCGATCACATGCATGTTGCCAATTCCGCTGGCTTCTAAAGCCTTGGCTGCGGCATTTACTTGTGGGAGACCACCGTCGATAACCAACAGATTTGGTCGATAAGGACGCACTTCGTCGTGATCCTTAAATCGACGAGAAACCACTTGGGCGATCGAGGCCGTGTCGTCTCTTGGATCATCGATGATGAATTGTCGATAGTCCTTCTTCTTTGGAATGCCATCTTCGAATACCACTAGTGATGCCACAACGTTTGATCCTGAAATATGCGAAACGTCGATACATTCAATGCGAAGCGGTGCATCAGGAAGTCCGATGGCTTCCTGCATCTCAGCGAGTGCCTTACTTCTGGTAACTAGATCAGCAGAGCGTTTAGTCTTGTGTAGCCCGAGTGATTGTCCGGCATTGTTGAGAACAGTCTCCATCAATAACCGCTTGTCGCCACGAGCTGGAACTCGCACACTAATTTGAGTTTGTCGAATCACGCCCAGCAACTCAGCCAAGCTAACGGCGCTTTCTGGCTCGTGACTAACCAAGACTTCGCCGGGAATTTCCTCTTTTGTTGCGGTGGCATAAATGTGCATCAATGCATCCGTCATCAAAGATTCGCTAGTCGCATCAACCGCATTTTCCATGAAGAATCCGCGCTGTCCAACAATGCGACCACCTCGCACACTAAACACCTGAACTGCAGACTGTAGGTCGTCGTGATGTAATCCAACAACGTCTGCAAAAGTGTCATCCGGCAGGACAACTACGCTTTTCTCTTGCACCCGCTCTAACGCAGCAAGATCATCACGCAGCACGCTTGCTTGTTCATAGTCTTGCGCCGTTGAAGCAGACTGCATACGTTTTGCTAAATCAGCCATAATTGCTTTTGAGTTACCCGACATGAATGACATCAAGGAGTTAACTACCTCGCGATGCTCATCGGCGCTGACTCGGCCCACACACGGCGCGCTGCATCGATCTATATGTGCCAGTAAACAGGGTCGGCCACTCGCTTTAGCATTTCGGTACACCCCAGAGGTGCAACTGCGAACTGGGAATACCCGCAATAAGTGGTCTAACGAATCCCGGATGGCCCATGCTTGCACGTAAGGACCAAAATAAGTGACCCCTTTGCGCTTATCACCGCGATAAACAAAGGCACGGGGAAATTCTTCTCCAGTTGAAATTGCAAGGTAAGGATAGCTTTTGTCATCGCGATACCTGACGTTGAAATTTGGATCGAATTCCTTAATCCAGGCGTATTCAAGCTGCAGTGCTTCAGTCTCGGTGCGAACTGTTACCCAATCCAAACTAGTTGCTGTTGTCACCATAGATTGCGTACGCGGATGCAACTCGGATGCAAAATATGAATTGATTCGGCTGCGTAAGTTCTTGGCTTTGCCAACATAAATGACACGATCTTGGGAATCACGCCAACGATAAACCCCTGGCTCAGTCGGGATATCTTTGGGTTTATCGGAGATCTGCACAGCTACTTCTTAGGCGAAGGCTTTCCTACAGTTAACAATGGTTTCAAGTACTTAGCGGTGTGACTAGATTTATGATTTGCAACATCTTCCGGTGTCCCAGTCACAACTACTTTGCCGCCACCGGAACCACCCTCTGGTCCCATGTCAATAACCCAGTCTGCAGTCTTAATTACATCTAAATTGTGCTCGATGACAATTACGGTATTGCCTTTTTCAACTAAGGAGTGCAGAACTATTAACAATTTTCTGACGTCTTCGAAATGCAAGCCGGTAGTCGGCTCATCCAATACATAGACCGTGCGGCCAGTTGAGCGCTTTTGCAATTCTGACGAGAGTTTCACGCGCTGCGCTTCGCCACCACTTAATGTTGTTGCAGGTTGACCCAGGCGAACGTACCCCAGGCCAACATCAACCAAGGTCTGTAAATGCCTAGCAATTGCCGGAATGGCTGCAAAAAATTCCAAGGCTTTTTCAACCGGCATATTCAAGACATCGGCAATGGTCTTCTTCTTGTAATGCACTTCCAAAGTTTCACGGTTGTATCTTGCTCCGTGACAAACTTCGCACGGAACATATACATCGGGCAAGAAATTCATCTCGATCTTTAAGGTGCCATCTCCCGAACAGGATTCACAGCGACCGCCCTTAACGTTGAAAGAGAATCTACCTTGTTGGTATCCCCGCATTTTCGCTTCCGGGGTATCAGCAAATAACTTGCGCACGTGATCGAAAACTCCGGTGTAAGTCGCTGGATTCGATCGCGGAGTTCTACCGATTGGACTTTGATCAACGTGTACTACTTTGTCTAGCTGATCTATACCATCAATTTTTTTGTGGCGACCTGGAACCGTGCGCGCTCCGTTTAAGTCTCGAGCAAGCACGTTGTACAAAATGTCATTAATAAGGGTCGATTTTCCAGAGCCAGATACGCCAGTGACTGCGGCAAAAACTCCGAGCGGGATGTCTACCTTTACATCCGCCAAGTTATGTTCTTTGGCTCCGTGAATAGTAAGCATTCTTGACTTATCAACCGGGCGTCGGATCGCTGGTACCGCAATAGATTTCTTGCCTGATAAGTACTGGCCAGTTAGTGATTCTTTAGTTTTGATCAACTTTTCATATGATCCGCTCGAAACCACATGACCACCGTGCTCGCCAGCACCTGGTCCGATATCAACGATCCAGTCGGCAGTACGAATGGTGTCTTCATCGTGCTCCACCACAATCAAGGTATTTCCCAGGTCACGAAGTCGAATTAAAGTCTCGATAAGTCGATGGTTATCTCGTTGGTGTAATCCAATACTTGGTTCATCCAGAACATACAAGACACCGGTAAGGCCACTACCAATCTGAGTAGCCAGACGAATTCGCTGCGCTTCCCCACCAGCCAATGATCCAGCGGGCCGTTCCAGCGACAAATAATCCAAGCCAACATCAATCAAGAAAGCTAATCGTTCATTTACTTCTTTCAACACTCGATCAGCGATTGCGCGTTCGCGTGGCGATAGTTCAAGTACCTTTAGGAATTCAGCACATTCTCCAATTGGTAGCTCAGCAATCTGGGCAATGCTCTTTTCGTTAAGTGTTACTGCAAGTGACAGTGGTTTCAGGCGCGCACCATGACATGCCGGGCACGGAACTTCGCGCATGTACCCTTCGAGTTTTTCACGGCTTGAATCACTCTCTGATTCTTGATGCTTTCGCTCAATGTATTGAATAACGCCTTCGAACCCAGTTGAATAAGTGCGTTGTCTGCCATAACGATTCTTGTACTTAACCTGGACTTCATGGTCATGGCCATGCAATAGCGCGTTACGGGCTTTTACTGGGAGCTTTTTCCACGGAATCTCTAGATCGAATTCCAGTTCTTTGGAAAGCGCTTTAGTTAGCCGAAAGAAATAATCAAAGATGTGTCCCGATGCCCACGGATCGATTGCACCTTCAGATAGCGAAAGATCCGGATTTGGGATAACCAAGTCCACATCTACTTCCATTCTGATGCCAAGACCAGTGCATTCTGGGCAGGCACCAAATGGTGAATTGAAAGAAAATGATCTTGGCTCTAGCTCTTCGAATTGATTGCCATCGAATAAGCAGACCAAGTGCTCGCTAAACATGCGCTCGCGCTCTGGATCATCCTCGGGCAGGTCCACGAACTCAAGAGTCACAAGTCCACCGGATAATCGCAGGGCGGTTTCTACGCTGTCAGTGAGCCTGCGCGCTGCATCTGCTTTAACTGCAAGTCGGTCTACCACAACTTCGATCGTGTGCTTTTCCTGTTTCTTAAGTTTTGGTGGCTCTTCCAACGGATAAACCACACCGTCGATACGAGCTCGCGCAAATCCTTGCGACTGCAGACTACGAAACAGTTCTGCATATTCCCCTTTACGTTCTCTGATGACAGGAGCTAGTAACTGGAATCTGGTGCCTTCTTTGATTTCCAAAATTCGATCCACAATTTGCTGTGGGGATTGCCTTGCGATTGGTCGGCCGCAGTCTGGGCAATGTGGTCGCCCAGCTCGCGCGAAAAGCAGGCGCAAGTAATCGTAAACCTCAGTGATAGTTCCCACAGTTGAGCGCGGATTGCGATTAGTGGATTTTTGATCGATTGATACCGCTGGCGATAGGCCCTCAATAAAATCCACATCAGGCTTATCCATTTGCCCAAGGAATTGCCGGGCATACGCGGACAAAGATTCAACGTACCGACGTTGACCTTCCGCAAAAATTGTGTCAAATGCCAATGATGACTTACCTGAGCCAGATAGCCCGGTAAATACAATTAGCGAATCGCGAGGCAGATCAATATTGATGTCTTTGAGGTTATGTTCCCGAGCGCCTCTGACAATTAGTTGATCAACCACGCTTCTATGCTAGTTGTCGACCTCCTCGAGCGCATCGCAGATCCAGCCAGCATGCACACGAACCATTGAATCCTCAGGCTTGCAAATCTCCTGATCCAAGGTGCTCAATTCCTTCACCGCGGTGTTCTTCGGACTCTTCAACTGCGTGAGAAATCTCCGAGTGCTTTGCCAATTCTGGAGACCGGCGCACGGCAACCAAGCTCGTAACTACCGTTACCCCTAAAACAGTTGCGATAAAGGTCAAAGATTGCTCAATTGTGACATGAGGCGGGTGCAGGTCAGTAGTGCCAGCTAGCGCTTCCAAGAAAAGCTTTATCGCGATAAACCCCAGAATTATAGCTAGACCTCGGGCCAAGTAGATGATCTTTGCAAGTAGTCCATCAAGCAAGAAATACAACTGACGTAATCCCATGAGCGCAAAGGCATTAGCCGCAAAAACTAAATAGGGTTCTTTGGTGAGGCCAAAGATGGCTGGAATTGAATCCAGCGCAAAGAGTAAGTCTGTGGTTCCAACTGCAAGAATCACTACGAAGAGTGGTGTGATAAATCGCTTGCCATCAATTTTCACAGAAAGTTTGGTGCCGACGTATTCACGCGTAGTTGCAAAGTACCTTTCAACAAGTCGGATCAGTCCATTGCCTTCTAGGTCTGGTTCTTCGTCGTGGGAGCGCCAAACCGAAATAGCTGTGTAAAGCAAGAAAGCCGCAAATACGTAGAACGTGGCAGCAAATCTAGAAATGGCAGCGGCGCCAACCACTATGAGGAGTCCTCGCAGCACGATAGCTATTGCGACGCCAATCAGTAGGACTCGATGCTTCAATATTTCAGGTACCGCAAATGAGGACATAAGAACGATGAATACGAAAAGGTTATCCACGGAAAGGCTGTACTCAGTTATCCAGCCTGCTAGGAATTGTTGGCCGTATTCAGCGCCAAAATAATTCCAAACGAAGACGGCAAACAACAGCGCTGCAATTATGTATGCAACCACCCAACGGGCTGCTTGTTTAGGACCAAAAACGTGTGGTCTGGCATCTACAACCACAAAATCCAAAATAAAGGCAGCTGCGAGGATACCGAGGGTCATAATCCAGAGAGCGGTAGAAACGTTCATTTGTCAACCCTACCCACAGCGACCAGATCTAAACGTGACCCGCCTGCGACATTTGTCGTAGTTCCTTCTTCAATTCGTGAATCTCATCTCGCAACCGCGCGGCAACCTCAAACTGCAATTCGCTAGCTGCAGTGCGCATTTGCTCTGACAACTGATCGATTAAGTCACCCAAATCTCGAGCCGGGATGCTGCGTAGATTTTCGCGAACTGAAGTTGGTATTCGAACTCCAGATTTCTGTTCGGCCATGAACAATTCGGTATCGTCATCTTCCCTAGAAATTAAGTCAGTAATATCGGCAATCTTTTTGCGTAACGGTTGTGGATCCAGGCCGTGCTCCAAGTTGTAAGCAACTTGCTTAGCCCGCCGACGATTAGTTTCGTCAATTGCCACTCGCATGGATTCCGTGATTTTATCGGCGTACATGTGTACTTCACCCGAGACGTTACGCGCCGCGCGGCCAATCGTTTGAATCAAGCTGCGATGGCTTCGTAGAAATCCTTCTTTGTCTGCATCCAAAATCGAAACAAGTGAGACTTCAGGTAAGTCCAAGCCTTCACGAAGCAAGTTGATACCGACCAGTACGTCGTACTCCCCTAGCCGCAATTCGCGGAGCAACTCAACTCGGCGCAGGGTATCGATCTCAGAGTGCAAATAGCGGACCCGAATACCTTGCTCGAGCAAGTAATCCGTTAAATCCTCAGACATTTTTTTAGTCAGCGTTGTCACCAGAACTCGGGTGCCATTTTCCGCACGAATTCGGATTTCGTGGATCAAATCATCTATCTGCCCAGCTGTTGGCTTCACGATGATTTCTGGATCAACTAAACCTGTTGGCCGGATCACTTGCTCAACAACATCGCCTTCGACAACACCGAGTTCGTATGGACCGGGTGTTGCAGACAAATAGACAGTTTGGCCAACGCGGTCCAAGAATTCCGGCCATTTCAGCGGACGGTTATCCATTGCACTTGGTAGCCGGAAGCCATGTTCTACTAAGGTTCGCTTCCGAGAGGCGTCGCCTTCGTACATTGCCCCAATCTGTGGCACTGTTACGTGGCTTTCGTCTATGACAAGGAGGAAGTCCTCGGGGAAATAATCCAACAAACAGTTTGGAGCAGAACCAGGATCACGACCGTCAATGTGACGAGAATAGTTTTCAATCCCAGAGCAGAACCCTAGGTTTTGCATCATCTCGATGTCATAAGACGTTCGCATCTTTAGTCGTTGTGCTTCAAGCAGTTTTCCTTGCCCTTCGAGTTCTGGAACTCGCACTGCCACTTCGGCTTCGATAGCGCTAATTGCCCGATTCATTCGTTCTGGGCCAGCCGTGTAATGCGAGGCAGGGAATATGTAAATCTCGCTATCGTCAGTCAATATTTCACCAGTAACTGGATGTAGTGACATCAATCGATCAACATCATCGCCAAACATCTCGATTCGTACTGGATGTTCTTCGTATACGGGATAAACCTCAATCGTGTCGCCGCGAACCCGGAATGTGCCTCTTGTGAATGCGATGTCATTTCGGTTGTATTGGATGTCCACTAGCTGGCGCAGCAAGGAATCTCGATCTAACGACTCACCTACCTTGAGGCGGATCATTCGATCTACATATTCTTGGGGCGTTCCTAGGCCATAGATACAGGAAACGCTGGCCACCACGATTACATCACGCCTTGTTAGCAATGAATTAGTTGCGCTGTGGCGAAGCCTTTCAACTTCCTCATTAACCGAGGAGTCCTTCTCGATAAAAGTATCGCTTTGCGGAATATACGCTTCGGGCTGGTAATAGTCGTAGTACGAGACGAAATACTCAACCGCATTATTTGGCATTAACTCACGAAATTCGTTAGCTAGCTGAGCTGCCAATGTCTTGTTTGGCGCTAGTACCAAAGTGGGACGCTGCAATTTTTCAATCAGCCATGCGGTAGTTGCGCTTTTTCCAGTACCCGTTGCACCCAGCAGAACCACATTTTTAGATCCAGACAATATCCTGCGTTCAATTTCCGCAATAGCCGCAGGTTGATCACCAGCTGGAACGAAATCGCTAATTACCTCAAATGGCGCTACCGTGCGCTGCAAGTCGGTAATGGGTCTAGTCACATACCAAGACTAAGGGTTTATCTCACGCCACACTTGTTCAACCTGAGTTCGAAACGACTCGAGTGTGCCGTCGTTTACCAGGATGTAGTCTGCAACGTCACGTCGCGCTTCATCGGATGCTTGATTTCGCATCCGCGCAGCAATGTCTGGCGCAGCCAACCCACGTGCAATCAATCTTGATTCACGTAATTCAGTAGGTGCCAAAACCATGATGATCTTGTCGAACTGTGCCTGCATCTGCTTTTCAAGTAGCAATGGGGTGTCATACAGAACTATCGAAGTTTCCGGCAGTGACTCACGAATTTGGGTAACGCGAGCAATAACAGCAGGATGGATAATGTCTTCGAGCTGACTTAATTTACTTGAATCATTGAATACCAATTTGGCCAATTCTTTGCGATCGATGTTTCCTGAGCTATCAAGGATGCCATCGCCGAATTTTTCAAGAACTCTTTCGTAGCCAACTTGACCCGGCTCAAGGACTTCCTTTGCAATGGCGTCAGCATCTATGTGGATAGCTCCCAGATCAGCGAACATCTTGGCAGCAGTTGATTTCCCGCTGCCGATACCACCACTAATTCCTAAGTACACAGATCAACCTTAACTTGATTAGTCACCATACTTTGATAGGCAAAAAAGAAAAGCGGCTGCCATAGACAGCCGCTTTTCTTAATCAAATTACTCTGACTTATCGGCCAGTTCAGTGCGCAATGCCTGCAGTCCAGCATCTTCAGACAAAGTGCCCTCAGAAGTAGTTTCACCTGAATACGAAGTTGGTACTTCGGCTTCGGCATTTGCAGCAGCATCAGCTTTCTTGGATTCGCCAACAGCAGCCTTGTGAGCTTCCCACTTGGCATGAGCTTGGGCGTACTGAAGTTCCCATGCAGCTTTCTTCTCTTCGTTACCAGGTAACCATTCGTTGGTATCTGAATCAAAGCCTTCTGGGTAAATGTAGTTTCCATTTTCGTCATACTGATTCATGCCGTAAAGACCTGCATCAAAAGTGTCTGCTTCGTCTACATCAACATCTTCATTTGCCTGACGTAGCGAAAGTGAAATTCGACGACGCTCTAGGTCGATGTCAATTACCTTGACGAAAGTAGAGTCACCAACCTGAACAACTTGCTCTGGAATTTCCACGTGGCGACCGGCAAGTTCGGAAATGTGAACCAAGCCTTCAATGCCATCACTTACGCGCACAAAGGCACCAAATGGAACAAGCTTGGTGACTTCACCAGGAACAACTTGTCCCATAGTGTGTGTGCGAGCGAAATGCTGCCATGGATCTTCTTGAGTTGACTTAAGGGATAGCGAAACGCGTTCCCGATCGAAATCTACTTCAAGTACTTCCACTGTTACTTCTTGGCCAACTTCGACAACCTTTGACGGATGATCTACGTGTTCCCATGAAAGTTCAGAAACGTGAACTAGGCCATCTACGCCACCAAGATCAACGAAGGCACCGAAGTTAACGATGCTGGATACGACACCCTTACGGATTTGACCCTTTTCAAGTTGGTTCAAGAAGCCGTGACGGACTGCGCTCTGTGACTGTTCTAGGTAGGCGCGACGAGAAAGCACAACATTGTTGCGATTCTTATCAAGCTCAATGATCTTGGCTTCGATTTGCTTGCCAATGTATGGCGCAAGATCGCGCACGCGACGCATTTCAACAAGTGACGCTGGCAAGAAGCCACGAAGTCCGATGTCCATGATCAAGCCGCCCTTGACGACTTCGATGACAGTGCCGGTAACGACGCCATCTTCTTCCTTGATCTTTTCGATTGAACCCCAAGCACGTTCGTACTGCGCGCGCTTCTTGGAAAGAATTAATTGACCTTCTTTATCTTCCTTCTGCAACACAAGAGCTTCGATGATATCGCCAACAGTTACAACTTCATTGGGATCGATATCGTGCTTGATGCTTAGTTCGCGAGAAGGGATAATTCCTTCGGTCTTGTAGCCGATGTCGACGAGAACTTCGTCGCGGCTTACTTTTACAACAATGCCTTCAACGATGTCGCCATCATTAAAAGGTTTGATAGTGGCGTCAACGGCGGCCATGAATTCTTCGGCTGATGCGAAATCGTCGACGGTGGAGAAGTTGCTCTTGTCAGTAGTGACAGTCATTAAGTTATTGCCTCGATGCGGATAGAAATAGTGCGGATGTTGCATTCTTTCCTTGCGGATCCCGTGGAACTAGGTCTGTCCATGGGCAAATGGCAACCTTCTAAGGATAGGGATGCGAGTTTGCTGGGTCAAAACCTATTGCCCCAGCAAAATGTGGCTTTAGTGGCCTGCTGCTGCCCAGGAAGTCCCGATTCCAGTGGATACGTCCATTGGCACCTGCAAATCCCCTACTGACTGCATATTTTCAACCACCAATGCCGTGACCTGATCTAACTCTCCCGGCCCCACTTCGACTACCAATTCATCATGAACTTGCAATAGCAGCCTTGATTTAACGCCCGCAGCCTTGAGTGCTGCATCCACCTTCAGCATCGCCACTTTAACCAAATCAGCTGCTGACCCTTGAATCGGAGCATTCAGCGCCATGCGTTCTGCCATCTCGCGAAGTTGTCGATTGTCACTATTTAAATCAGGTAGGTAACGTCTACGACCCATGATGGATTCGGTGTATCCCAGTTTGCGTGCCTCGATGACGACGTTTGCTAAGTAGTCGCGCACGCCGCCGAATCTTTCGAAATAGGTATTCATAAGTGACTTAGCTTGATCATTGCCAATGCCAAGTTGTTGCGCTAATCCATAAGCAGACAATCCGTATGCCAAACCGTAGGACATGGCCTTAATTTGCCGGCGCATATCGGCGTCAACGTCGGCAGGCTTAACGCCAAAGACTTGCGAGCCAACAGTTGTGTGTAAGTCCTCCCCTGATTTAAGCGCCGCGATCAAACCGGGATCATTCGACAAGTGCGCCATGACACGTAATTCGATTTGACTGTAGTCAGCAGTTAATAGTGTCTCGTATCCAGATCCCACAACAAAAGTGGATCGGATAGCCGCACCCTCGTTGGTTCGAATTGGAATGTTTTGCAAATTCGGTTCGGTGCTCGATAGTCGGCCAGTGGCTGCCACCATTTGGTTGAAGCTGGTGTGGATTCGATCATCTTCGGTAGTTGCTGCTAACAACCCAGTCACAGTTTGCTTCAACTTGATAACTTCCCGATAGCGCAAGAGCGCAGTTAGCAATTCATCATCAGGAAACTTTGCTAACAATCCAAGTAGCGATTCGGCATCGGTGGTGTATCCAGTTTTGATTTTCTTGGTCTTTGGCAGTCCACGCTCTTCGAATAAAACTTCCTGCAATTGTTTTGGCGAACCTAAGTTGAATTCGTGGCCTACTGTGCTGTGTGCTTGTTTTACCGCAGCAGCCGCGTCACCTTCGAAGTTTTCCTCAAGCTTGTTAAGCGCTTTGCGATCTACTGCAATACCATTTCGTTCCATGTGAGCCAACAGCGTAACCAGCGGAAGCTCTACTTGCTCAAAGAGATCCGTACCCCCGCGATTTGCTAATTCAGCACGTAAGAATTCACTCAAATCCAAAGTAGCCCGGGCCGCTTGGGCCAGCTCTTCACCCGAAACTTCGCTAGATCCATCTAGCGACAACTGCGCACTTGCTTTGGAGTCTGTGACGTTCAGTGACTTGCCCAAATAGCGCAGTACTAAGTCAGGGAGTTCGAAATTGCGCCCACCAGGTGAAACTAAATATGACGCGATAGCTGTGTCAAAGACAACGCCAGCTACTGAGATTCCCATTGCAGAAAATGCCAGCAGTGGCCCTTTAGCGTCGTGCAGAATTTTAGGACTTGAACTAGCGAGCCAACTGCTTAAAGTTTTCCCGCCATTGGCCATCGAGCACCAAACTGAATCACCACTTTGATTAACCAAAGCTAGTGCTTGAATTTCACCAGTACCGTTACCCCAATAACCAGCAGCTGATATCGCAACTGGACTGGAGTTGGCAGCTAACCACTTACCTAGTTCTGATTCAGAAACTGATTTAGTTGCAACTGAAAAGTCGTTACTTGCAATTGGTGATTCCACTTGCGTTGACTTGGCTGCCTTCTTGTTACTTGTCTTTGAAGTTTCACTAGCAGGTGTGTCAGCCGGCTTTGCTTCAACGGCAGGCTTGCCCGAATCAACGGCATTTGGCCAGGCGGCAAAGATGCGCGGCCGCAGTGCCGAAAACTCCAACGCATCTAACGTGGCATGCACAACGCTGGCATCATATTCCCGCTTGGCGTACAAATTTATGTCTGTTTCAACGGGCGCATTTTCAACCAGTCGGTTTAGTTCATAGTTCAGTTGAACTTGCTCCAAATTGGCTCGGAGTGCTTCGCCCACTTTGCCGCCAATCGAATCCGCCACTGCGATTATGTTTTCCAGTTCGCCAAATTCAGCAATCCACTTTGCTGCAGTCTTTGGACCAACTCCGGGTACCCCAGGCAAATTATCGCTGCTCTCCCCCACAAGCGCCGCTAGCGATCGGTATTGCTTTGGGGTGACACCATACTTTTCAAAAACTGCATCTGGCGTCATAAGCACTAGATCCGACATGCCTTTTCGTGGATACAGAATTGTCACGCGCTCGTCGATGAGTTGAAAGGAATCTCGATCTCCGCTGACGATACTTACTGGGAAGTCACAAGATTTTGCCAATGTCGCCAAGATGTCGTCAGCTTCAAATCCATCAGCTGTAACTACTGAGATGTTTAACGACTCTAAAACTTGTTTGATCAATTCGACTTGACCCTTGAATTCAGGCGGAGTTTTAGCCCGTGTCGCCTTGTACTCGGGATAGCGTTCACTTCGAAAAGTCTGACGGGAAACATCGAAGGCAACCACTAAATGAGATGGCTTTTTGTCCTTTAAGACATTCGACAGCATCGACACAAAGCCATAGACCGCATTCGTGTGTTGGCCTGAGCTGGTGGCGAAATTCTCGACTGGCAGGCCATGAAACGCCCGATAGGCAAGCGAGTGCCCATCCAAGATGAGAAACTGAGGGGTAACCACATCTTGATACTAGAGGGGCACCTGTGAGCCAGAACGAAGAGAACCACGCAACGCAAATCCAAGTTGGATCCATGGCGGAACGAATGGGGATAGCTGTCAGTTTCGCGACGGCAAACAAAGTGGTGGGTCACATGCCTGTTGAAGGCAACACGCAACCATTTGGTTTGCTAAATGGTGGCGCATCTATGGCACTAGCTGAAACCCTCGGCTCAGTTGGGGCGCATTTACATGCCGGACCAAATAAGAGCGTGGTTGGCATCGACATAAATGGCACCCATCACCGCAGTGCAAAAACTGGATCAGTGACTGGCACTGCTACCCCACTGAGCTTGGGACGCACAATTGCAGTTTATGAAATTGTGATTACCGATGAACGTGACAAACGTATTTGCACTGCCCGTCTAACTTGCTTACTTCGCGACTTATAGAGCAAATAAAAAAGACCCCGAATCAACGGGGTCTTTTTTATTTAATGATTAACCGCCTAGGTAAGCCTGAGCAATTGCAGGATCGTCAGCCAGCTTAGATCCATCACCCTCGAGCTTTAGGTGACCAGATTCCAGCACGTAGGCATAATCTGCAATACGCAGCGCTGCCAGTGCGTTCTGTTCAACTAGCAGGATAGTTACACCAGACTTGCGAATTGTCTCAATGGTTTCAAAGATCAAATCCACGAGTACTGGCGCAAGTCCCATTGATGGTTCATCAAGAATCAAAAGCTTTGGACTACCCATTAGTGCGCGACCAACGGCTAGCATCTGTTGCTCACCACCAGACATAGTTCCCGCTTTTTGGTTTATGCGTTCGCGTAGACGTGGGAAAAGTTCGAGCACGTGTTCGCGCGTTTCACTAATCTCTGCCGTGTCTTTGCGTAGGTAAGCACCTAAGCCGAGATTTTCATCCACGGTCATCTTTGGGAAAATCCGTCTGCCTTCGGGAGAGTGACAGATGCCCTTGGCAACAATTTCGTGACCGGGGATTCCATCGATTTTTTCACCTAGGAATTCAATGTTTCCAGACTTTGGCTTGAGAAGACCACTAACAGTTCGAAGTGTTGTGGACTTACCAGCGCCATTGGAGCCAATCAGTGAAACTATCTCGCCTTCGCGAACCTCAAAAGTTAATCCCTTAACCGCTGTAATTGCGCCGTACCCGACTGTGATGTTGTTGATCTTTAGCATTGCCGGAGTGTTTAAACGTGCCATTACTTGCTCGCCTCCGATCCGCTCTTGCCTAAGTAGGCTTCAATAACTCGTGGGTTGGACTTGATCTCTGCTGGCGTGCCCTCAGCGATCTTTTGTCCCTGGTCAAGCACTGTTACGCGCTCTGAAACCTGCATAACCACACTCATATCATGTTCGATTAGCAGGATGCTGATTCCTTTGTCCGCTTTTAGCTTCCGCACGAAATCTACAAATGCCGCTGATTCATTCGGATTCATGCCTGCAGTTGGCTCGTCAAGTAACAGCACTTTAGGGCGCAGTGCCAAAGCACGCGCTACTTCAAGGCGTCGTTGATCACCATAGGAGAGGTTGCGGGCGTATTCGTCTGTAACACCACCGATTCCAACGTAGTCAAGAAGCTCTTGGGCAAACCGGCGCGCTTCTGCCTCTTCTGCCTTTTGCTTCTTGGTGCGGAAAATCGTCGCAAAAACGCCAGACTTCATACTTGAATGCATCGCCACCATGACATTTTCCTGCGCAGTCATTAGACCAAACAATCGAATGTTCTGGAAAGTTCGTGACATGCCGCTAGAAGCAATGTCATGCACTGGGTCTCCAGTGATTTCAACGTTGTCGAAAATCACCGCGCCACTCGAAGGCTTATAGAGTCCAGTTAAAACATTGAAGAACGTTGTCTTACCAGCTCCGTTTGGACCAATTAATGAAACAATTGATCCTTCCGGAATTGTGAAAGACACATCATCAACGGCTACTAAGCCGCCGAATTCAACGCGAATATCTTGAGCATCTAGTACAGCTCTACCATCAAGACTCATAGTTAGTGGTGCCCAATCTTTGTCTCGTCGGATAATTTTTCTTCATCTGCTGTCTTATCTTCATTCATAACCATTCGAATTCTTGCTTCAGGAATGAATCCTTCACGACGGAAGAGCATCATTAGTACCAAGAGAAGGCCAAACAGCAAGAACTGATATGACGGGAAGTTGAATTTCGTGCCAAATGTATTGTTGATCAATTCGCCAACTTGCACCAACCCAATTGAGTTGATCCAAGATAGAACCGCTGCTCCAACAACTACGCCCCACACGTTGCCCATGCCGCCAAGAACGACCATAGCCAAAATGATGATTGAGATCACGAAGTTGAATCTGTCAGCATAAACGCCACCAACCAGGATTGCGAAAGCCACGCCACCGACGCCACCGCCAACCGCACCAATTGCATACGACGAGAACTTCGTGCGCCATAGTGGCACACCCATCATGCTGGCTGCCAATTCATCTTCACGAATAGCCAGCCAAGCGCGACCTAAGCGACCGTCACGAAGACGAATTGAAAAGAAAATCATTCCACCTGCGAGAAGTGAAACCATCAGGAACTTCTCTGGCATTGCGAACGTGCCAATTACATAACCGAATAGATTTATTTCATCAAGACCGCCGATACCCTGCGCGCCATTTGTAACGTTTAAGCCACCGATGTCGCTACCGTTGAGCATAAATTGCGGAATGATTTCACCGAAACCAAGTGTTACCAAGGCCAAGTAATCACTCTTAAGCCGCAAGGTCGGTCCACCAATGATGACGCCCCAAATCGCGGTGAATACGCCGCCAAGAATCAGAACAAAGAACACATGGAAGTGAATGCCAAACTCGAATCCTTCGCGAGCGTTTCCGAAGAAATTAATTTGGAAGTTACTCAAGAACGGTGACATGAGCCAGCCGGCAACATATCCGCCAAGCGCCCAGAATGCTACGTAGCCGAGGTCAAGTAGACCAGCATATCCAACGATGATGTTCAGACCCAGGGCCATCAAGACCCAGATCATGATTTCCGCCATTGAAGTCAGAGAGAACCAGGCATTGAAAAATCTTTGAACCTGAGTATTGGAATTGGGAAGGATAAACACGTTCAACAAGAAAATAATACTAACAACTGAAGTGAACCCGATGGCCCATTTGCGATTGCTGGTAGCTAACGTATGCGCAGCTGCGGAATTGTTTGACATGTCAGACCTTCTCTTGTGCTGTCTCGCCTAACAATCCACCAGGACGGTAGACCATTAAGAGAATAAGGATTGTGAACACCATTGTTTGCGACCAACGTTGACCTGGGCCAATAGCTAAACCATCGTTATACGCCTGGATCAGACCAATGATGAGGCCACCGAGTACGGCGCCGTAGAGATTTCCAACGCCGCCAAGTACGGCTGATGTGAAAGCAATAAGGCCCAATTGGAATCCAAGATTGTACGAAACGGTACCAATGGTTTGCGCCCACATGATTCCGGCAGTTCCAGCTGCAGCGCCTGCGATAGCAAATGTGAAGGTGATCGTCTGATTTACGTCAATACCCATCAAGCGGGAAGCGTCTTTATCCTGTGCAGTTGCACGCATCGCACGACCACGCTTTGTCTTGTCGACAACGTAAGCGAGCAGAATGAGAACCGGAACAGTAACCAAGAAAATTGCAAACGTCTTGTAAGCAATTTCCACTCCAGCAATCTCGTACTTTCCAGAAGGAAGTACGGTGTTCACATTTACTGGAACAGAGCCAACCCAGCGCAAACCAATCCACTGTAGAACAAACGAAATACCTACGGCAGTGATAAGCGGTGCGAGCTTGGGCGCATTTCTTAGCCTGCGATAAGCAAGTCTTTCAATGCTGACGTTAAGAAATGCACCAAACGCCATTGTCATTAATAGCACTAGCAAAAGTAGTGCGTAGTTTTTAGCGCTCGGACCTTGCGCTCCGAATAACTCGGTAAGAATTGCAAAGCTAAATACAGAAGTGAGCATGAACAAATCGCCATGTGCGAAGTTAATTAGTTCGATGATGCCGTAGACCAAGGTGTAACCCAATGCGATAAGTGCATAAAGTAAACCGTTGTTAAGCCCATTGATTGTTACTTGGGCAAACTGATGTGGATCTTTTGTTAAGTTAAGTCCGAGCCAATACACAGCTACGCCAATGATCAAAAGGCTCGATATTCTGATCAGGATTGCGCTAAGTGTAAATTTCTTTTTACGAGCTACGCCGGATGCAACCGAAGTCATCTGCGGTTTCTCCCTCTAGGTAAGACACCAAATCGGTGCTTGGAAAATTCTATTAATTAAACACTATAGTTTCTCGAAATTTTAGGAATTGGGCGGGATTGGTAAACCAATCCCGCCCAAACCTATTTGTCCATTATTGGACGGTTAATTACTTGATATCAAGTGTCTTGATATCGGTTTCTACGCCAGCGGTCATCTGCTGCAGAGTCATAGTGACAGTATCAACGTCACCTGATTCTTGGTTTAGGCAGAAGCCCATGCCAGATACAGATTCTTCTGCAGTTAGACAGATTTGCTCTCCAGCGAATACTGCATCAAGTACACCCTGACGGGTACCATCTGATGCTGCAATTGCCTTCATGATTACCTGCATAGCCACGCCACCGTACATTGCGTATGAGCTGTTTGGCTCGTAGCCATACTTAGCGATGTAATCTTCTACGAACTTCGCAGGAGCGCCGCCGCCCTTCTTGATGCCATCTAGTGACTTACCAGCGAATGTCATCCATAGGCCTTCAGCTTCTGGCATTTCGCGAAGTGTTTGGTATCCGGAGAAACCGTCTGGAGACATTGCAAGGGTTACAGTGTTGTCGCCCATTACAGCAGTCTTGTCCTTAACTAGCTGAACACCGTTGTTGTCGAAGATACCGCCATAGTAAACAGCAGTTGCTCCGCCAGCCTTGATCTTCTCAAAGGTAGACGTGTTGATTGCGCCTGCCTTGATGTCCCATGAGTAACGAAGTACGGTTCCACCAAGCTTTTCGAATTCGATCTGAACTGCATCGGAAATACCGATACCGTAAGCCTGAGTGTCATCAAGAACTGCAAGAGTCTTAACGCCTTGTTCGTTGAATAGGAACTGAGCAGCAGCTGTTCCCTGGAAACCATCATGTGCAATTACGCGAGCGTAGTTACGTGCACCGGATGGGTAGTAAAGACCTGGTTCGCCCTTATCCCATTCGATGGTTAGACCTGGGTAAGTGTTTGCATGGGAAACCATAAGCATGCCAGCCTGATTAAGAACTGGGATGATGATCTTTGCGCAACCGGAGTTGTAAGTACCCATAACAGCAACTTCAGCTGTGTTAGCTACGTGGTCCTGTGCGTTCTTTGCACAAGCAGCGTCGTCCCAAGCACCCTTAGCGGCTGTTGAGTCGTCGTATTCCTTGATTTCCACTGTGTAGTCTCCAGCTTTGCCGCCAGCTTGTTCAAGAACAAGTGCAACTACTTCATTAGTTGACTTGCTAGCATCAGCAGAAGCACCCTGGACTGGAAGATCTGTACCCACTACGAGTGCATCTCCACCAGCAGAATCGCTGCCACCGCTGCAAGCAGCAAGTGCTAGTGCGCCGGCAACAGCCAGTGCACCAATTTTGATCGACTTGATCATTTGTATTTCCTCTCGTTGGCCCGACGAATTCTTTTCGGGCAAACCCTAAAGTAACGGGAAAACCCGAGCGATTTCAAGGCAAATCCCGTGTTGGGTCAATGAGTTACGGGTTCGTTACCTAGATGTGGTGTGAAAAATTGCGTAATTGTGCAAATTCCGACATTTGTAACAGGACTATCGACGCCGTTTTTCGCGAATTCGCAGGTTAATCACGATTGGGGAGCCAGCAAACCCAAATTCCTCGCGAAAACGCCGTTCCACAAATCGCCGATACCCAGCCTCGAGGAACCCAGTTGTAAACAACACGAACACCGGTGGCGCGACACTGGCTTGGGTACCAAACATAATTTTTGGTTGCTTTCCGCCGCGAACCGGGTGCGGATGGCTAGCCACAATGTCTGCCAGGAAGGCATTCATCCGACCAGTCGGGACTCTGGTCTCCCAGCCCGCAATTGCAGTTCGAAGCGCCGGAACCAACCGATCTTTATGCCAACCAGTTTTGGCGCTGAAATTAATTCGCGGTGCCCAAGCGACTTGCACCAAATCTCGTTCGATTTCTCGCTCTAGGTAATAGCGTCGCTCTTCGTCAACCAAGTCCCATTTATTAAATGCGATGACAAGCGCTCTGCCGGATTCAACAACCATTGAAATGATCCGCAGATCTTGTTCAGTTAGTGGCGCGCTCGCATCAAGCAGAACTACGGCCACATCTGCCTTGTCGAGAGCTGATTTTGTTCGTAGAGTTGCGAAGTATTCATGTCCAGATGCGTTCTTGGATTTGCGGCGGATGCCTGCAGTATCAACCAAGATCCATTCTTCGTTATCCATCTCAACTAATTCATCGACTGGATCGACAGTTGTGCCAGCGACACTATCGACCACTGCGCGCTTTTCACCAGTTAAGGCATTGAGCAAACTCGACTTACCGACGTTTGGCTTACCCAGAAGTGCGACTCGATGTGGCCCACGTGGCCGAGCTTGACCCGAACCTTCTTCTGGAAGCGCGGCTAAAACTACATCTAGTAAATCGCCACTACCGCGACCGTGAAGTGCGGAAACTGTGTACGGTTCCCCCAGTCCAAGAGACCAAAGTCGAGTTGCTTCAAGTTCCGCACGTTCATCATCTACCTTGTTTGCCACCAAGATCACTGGGACTTTTGCCTGCCGCAAAACTCGCACAATTTGTTCATCGGCATCAGTTGCACCAACCGTTGCATCAACAACAAAAACCACGACATCGCTGGTGTTAATTGCAGCTTCTGCTTGCGCCGAAACTTGGGCGCTCATGCCGATGGCATCGTGTTCCCAGCCACCAGTATCAACCACAATAAAGGGAATGCCATTCCATTCTGATTCGTAACGCACGCGATCTCGCGTTACCCCAGGAGTGTCTTCGACAACCGCTTCGCGGCGACCAATAATGCGATTTACGAGCGTGGACTTACCAACATTCGGGCGACCTACCACTGCCACAATCGGTAACGATCCCCCAAAATCTCGGGCATCAGATATCTCATCACTCGGTAAGCCAAGCTGATCGAGTAACGCGGTGTACTCAGATTCAGTTAAATCTTCCCATCGCTCTGGGATCTCAATTGAGTCATCAATTTCTACGGCATCACCTGCGACGTCGTAGATGATTGTTTCGGCGTCCGGATCTAAGTCAGCCACGGTAGACCTGAGCTAAGTCAATAACTTTTGCAATTACATCAGTTAGATCCATGTGAGTCGTATCAATGACAGTTGCATCTGGGGCAATCTCAAGTGGTGAAACCGCGCGAGTTGAATCAGCCAAATCACGTTGCGCCAAATTTTGTTCGGTAGTTGTCACGTCTGCATCAACTTCTTTAGCACGACGAGTAGCTCGCGCCGCTGGGTCCGCAGTGATAAATATCTTAACGGGCGCATTCGGCAGTACTACGGAGCAGATGTCACGGCCTTCGACAACTATGCCGATTTTGGAATTGGAAACAATTTCGCGCTGCAGGTTAACCATCAGATCTCGAACTTTTGGCACTGCACTTACTGCGCTGACACCTTGGGTGACTTCGGTACCTCGAATGGGCAACGATACGTCCTGACCTGCGACTCGAATTCCAGGCTCACTGGGATCAATACTTGGCTGAATTACCTGGGCATTAGCTAATTGGGCGACCTGTGAAACGTCCGATAGGTCAGCGCCCATATTCTGTAAATACCAGGTCATAGCTCGATACATACTGCCGGTGTCCAAATAATCCAGGCCCAATTGCGTTGCAACTGCTCGAGAAACACTTGATTTACCCGATCCGCTTGGGCCATCTATGGCAATTACGAGCGGCTGGGACATAAACCCAAGTCTACCCGTCTTAGGTCCCTAGGAAATTACCAAGAAGTTTGCTGCGACAAGCGCCGTCTCAAGTTTGGGGATTGCTACGGGAGTCACTGACAACTCCACTAAACCAGTTGGATGTCCCAGCGAGTGATCGATCCGAACGTCTTCTAAGTTCACTTGCGCTTGCGCAGCAACAGTAAAGAGGCGCGCAAGTTCACCTGGTTTGTCGTCGAGCCGAACTGCTAAAACAGCAGTGCGCTGACTTGTAGCACCGTGCTTACCTGGTAATCGGTCTCGACCTTTAGATCCACGATCAAGCTTGTCAGTGATTGCTTGTCGGTCGCCAGAGTTTAAAGCGGCAGCAAATTCAAGCAGGCTCTCGGCAACATGCGTTATGCGCGTAGCTACGTAATCCGAGTTTTCGCTCAAGATCTCAGTCCAAAGCGCGGCATCTGAACCAGCTATCCGAATTGTGTCCCTGATTCCCTGTCCGGCCAACTCAATCTGTGAGCTTTCCGCATCCATCAATTCGCCAGCTAACACTGTGGCAACTACTTGTGGCGTGTGCGAGATGAGAGCGACAGCTTGATCGTGCTCTTCTACAGTTCTAGCAACTGGAAAGGCACCGAGCGCTTTCACCATTTCTTTTACTGATTCAATCGCGGCTTCCGATGTTTCTGGCGTAGTTGATAAAACCCATGGTCGATCTAAGAACAAATTACCCTGGGCTCCGACTGCTCCTGATACTTCGCGACCAGCCATCGGGTGGCCACCAACAATTCGATCCCAAGCAGTGGTCCCCAAGTCGTTAAGTTCATTAAAGATTGAAACCTTGACGCTGGCCACATCCGTGATTACCGCATCGGGATGATCAATCGCAGCTTGATACATTACTACTGCAACTTTTGCCGGAGGTGTCGCAACGACAACTAACGATATCGATTCATTTTTAAACGGCTTAGCACCGCTTACCTGAACTGCGGATGTGAGTGCGGCAGGGTCAATGTCAGATAAGAATACTTTCCTACCTTGCGCAGTCAATCCCAATGCAACTGAAGTTCCAATTAGTCCAGAACCGATTACGAGTACATTGCCTGAAGTATCTATGTGTTCGCTTGACATAAGTTTCGCTGCCTAAAACTACTGAGCAATGTCTTGACGTAAAGCTTCGGCACCACGAAGGTACACATGCTTGATTTCATTGCGCGCCAATGGCGTTTCAACATGCAGCATTACGCGCACAACTTTTTGCATTGCGCCCGTTACATCAATTTCTTGGGCGCAAATTAGTGGCACGTCGGCAAGTCCCAAGCCCCTGGCAGCTGCAGCGGGAAATGCACTATGTAAGTCTGGAGTAACTGTGAACAGCACACTGATTAGATCATCGGTGGTCAGTGCGTTTCGCTGCAATATTTCCGACAGCAATTCGGTGACTGCGGACGCCATTTCAATGGCATCGTCGTGTTGCAGGCAGGTTGCGCCGCGGATGGCTTTGATGTTCACAAGCCCAATTCTAGAGGCCAACAGAACTATATAGTTTTCCCAATTCTTTGTTCTCAAGTACCCGCAAATGTCCAGATTTCAGGCTACCAAGTGAAATTGGACCTATCTTGATCCGGACTAAATCGATTACTGGATATCCCAGTTCATCGAAGAGCTTACGCAGAATTCGATTGCGACCTTCATGGATAGAAATTTCAACAACGGTTTGGTTCTTACCTGATTCGAAAATCTTGCAATCTGTGACAGCAACAGGAGTGCCCTCAATCGGAAACCCAGCCAGCACCATATCTATGTCAGCTTTTGAGATTCGACCGGTTACGCGGGCCAAATAAGTCTTTACGATCCCATGCGAAGGGTGTCCTAACCGCTGGCTCAATTCCCCGTCATTAGTAAGTAGTAAGAGTCCTTCGGTATCAGCATCGAGGCGACCAACATGAAAAAGTCTTTGCTCAAACTCGGCAACCAAATCCCCCACACATTCTCTGCCGTGTTCATCAGTCATGGTTGTGATCACACCACGAGGCTTATTCAAGGCCACAACTATATGGCCACTGGTTTGCGCGATCCGCACACCGTCAACGTGAATGATGTCGACATTTGGATCAACTCGGGTACCAAGTTCATCGGCAACATCACCATTAACTGTCACTCGACCCGCAGTGATAAATTCTTCGCATTTGCGCCGAGATCCAAGTCCGGCACTGGCGAGCACTTTTTGTAGTCGAACTTCGTTCTCATCCATTAGCGATATTAGTTACTTGCTAAATCTAGAACTTCTTCGACGTCATCTGGCATTGGCAAGTGCGCCGCGATTGGTGGCAACTCATCCAACGACTTAAGTCCTAATCGCTCCAAGAAATAGGTAGTAGTTCGATATAGATGTGCGCCAGTTTCATGATCATGTCCGGTCTCTTCGATTAAACCGCGCGTTGTCAAAGTTCGAACTACGCCGTCGACGTTTACGCCACGAATTGCCGAGATTCTGGAACGAGTAACCGGTTGACGGTAAGCGACTACAGCCAAGGTTTCAAGGCCAGCTTGCGATAGTCGACCATGTTGGCCATCAAGGACAAATCGTTCAACGACTTGTGCACAGTTGTCTCGAGTCCAGTAGCGCCAACCGCCGCCAAGTTCCCGCAAATCAAATCCACGCTCTTGCAAGGTGTATTCCAATGCCAAGTCATGAAGTGTCGTAACCACTGCATCTTCCGGTGTGCGCGTTAGCGTTGCAAGCGTCGCAGAGCTCATAGGCTCTTCGGCTACGAGCAGTAGCGCTTCTAATGCCGCGCGTAAAGATGGCGCTCCTAATGAAACGCCATCATCTAACTCGGCATCCGTCGCGGAATCTCCATCAATCAGTTCAACTAATTCTTCACTCATCTACTTTGCCTATCTGGTCATCGTCAGAAACATCACCGATTTGGGTTCTGAATTCCTCGACTTCGGTTGTATCAAATTCATCTATGTCAGCCAAACTACTTAAGTCCGCATCATCGTCACCAATCCACCGCACGTATAGCTCGCCTAAAGGTGTTGGTTGATCGAAAGTTACTACTCCGTCTCGATAAATTTCTAGCAGCGCTAAAAATCTAGCTACAACCAGCAAAGTAGTATCGCAATCTCGAGTTAGTGTGCGAAATGATGCTTGCCCCATACGGCGTAGTCGCTCCACAATAATCGCGGCTTGCTCTCGTACCGAAACGCGAGCAGCATGAATATGCGCTACCGAAATAACGTCTGGCAGTTTAGGTTCTAGCGCTCGGGCAGCTAAGTTCGCAAAATCATCAGGACCTAAACCAAGCTCGACTTCAGGCAGTAACTTTGCGAACTTTTCATCTAGCCCAACTGCGCGTGGATGTTGCCGTCCAGCTGTAGCCAAGCGGTGCTTGAAGTCAGCTGACATTTCTTTGAAAGCGCGGTACTGCAATAGTCGGGCAAGCAGTAAGTCACGAGCCTCGAGAATGGCAATGTCTTCTTCGTCTTCGACTTCTCCACCTGGAACAAGTCGAGCAGCTTTCAAGTCCAGTAAAGTGGCGGCGATTACCAGAAACTCAGTGGCTTCATCCAAAGTCCACTCGTCACCACGAGCTTTTATGTAGGCAACGAAGTCATCAGTTACTTGGTGTAACGAGAGCGCAGTTACGTCTAGTCTGTGTTTGGCAATTAACGAAAGTAATACATCAAATGGCCCAGAGAATTCCTCTAGGGAAACTACAAATGAGTCTGAGACATCTTCCGGCGCAGCGGTCTTGATTTCAGGCTCGGCATGCGCCGCGAACATTACTTAGCAACCGAACCTTGTGACTCAAGGCGAGCTACTAATTCCCACGCAAGGTTGCGATAGTTTTGCGCGCCAGATGAAGTTGGCGCTTGTTCGATGATTGATACCCCAGCTTTAGTAGTCTCCGGGAACTTTACCGTGCGACTAATTGTGGTGTGGAACACCGAATCACCGAATGCATCAAGTACCGCTTGAATCGTTTCGCGAGTGTGCAGAGTGCGAGCGTCCACCATAGTTGGAAGTACGCCATCGATAGTTAACCGATTATTTAGGCGTTCTTTGACCTTGGTAATTGTTTCGCGAAGCATCTCAACGCCGCGCAGTGCGAAGAATTCACATTCCATTGGAATCACAACACCATCAGCTGCAGTTAATGCATTTACTGTCAGCAAGCCTAAAGATGGTTGGCAATCGATCAAAATGTAATCGTAGTGCGGACGCACTGATTCAAAAGCTCGATCTAATGCGTACTCACGTGCTACTTCCCCTGCAAGACGAAGTTCAGCAGCGCTTAATTGAATATTTGCTGGTAACAAATCCAAGCCGTCGATTGAAGTTTTCATTACTACGTCAGAAGCTGGCACTGCAGTTGAGTCCATCAACATGTCGTAGACCGTCTTGTTGCCACCTAAGTCATCTGGATTGACACCAAGGCCGATCGATAGTGATCCTTGCGGATCCATATCGACCATCAATACTTTGCGGCCAGCTTCTGCTAGTGCCGCACCTAAGTTAATAGTGGTTGTGGTTTTACCGACGCCACCCTTTTGGTTAGTCATTGCAATGATGTAAGCCGGACCATGCGAAGTTAGTGGTGCTGGCGCTCGGAAAGTTGGTAATGCTCTCCCGGTTAAGCCCATTGCAACTTGAGATGCAGCCGCATCAGCAGGAGCTGCGATTGGGGTGACAGAAGCTTCACGCTCAATTGGAGCTGTGGGTTCTACTAATGGAGCTGCCAATGGCGCAGTTAAGTTCTGATCCTGTGGAATTGGAACTGTCATGGTCATCCTTCCCAACGAAATCTAGACAGGCTTACACCCACCAGAAATTAATCGCCGTTGAGGAAGTTACGACTACTTTAGATTAAGCCCATTAGCCCATAAACACTGGGATATACCTGGCTGCGCCTTAAGTGTCGGAGCGAGTCTGGGCCCTTGGATGGGCTGTTGCGTAAACCTCTCGCAACTGGTCAACGGTGACCAAAGTGTAAATCTGCGTGGTTGTCACCGAAGCGTGGCCGAGCAACTCTTGAACTACCCGAACATCTGCGCCATTTTCCAGTAAATGCGTGGCAAATGAGTGGCGCATCGTATGTGGTGAAACTTTTCCGGCTAATCCGGCGCGACTTGCCGCCTCTTGCAAAATCGTCCAGGCACTTTGTCTAGATAATTTCCCGCCTCTGGCATTTAAGAAGACTGCCGATTCTGGTCGTGTCTTGCTGGCTAAAGCTGGTCGAGCTCGGACCAGATACCGATCCAATGCTGAAAGGGCGTGTGATCCAACCGGGACCAATCGCTCTTTATCTCCCTTGCCGCGCAGTCGTAAAATCGGAAGATCTTTGGAAAGTGTCGAGACATCGTCAAGGGTTAAGTCCATCAATTCCGAGATTCGCGCGCCAGTGCCGTAAAGCAATTCCAGCAATGCCTGGTCCCGCATCATTAGCACCGAGATGTCACTTGAACTCTCAACTCCTACTGCAGCCAGTAATTGCTCAATTTCAGTGAAACTCAAAGCCTTAGGTAGACGTTTATACGAGCCTGGTGGCTTCACGGATCTGGCTGGGTCGGTTGTCATCACACCCTCTTTAGCGAGGAATGCATGCAATCCGCGCACGGCAATTACCGTGCGAGCTGCAGATGAGGGAGCTAGTGCGGGATGAGCGCTATCCCCTAGCCGCAATGCCACTAGAAAATCACTTACGTTAGTTGCTGTGACGTCCGGAAAGTTGCTCACGCCAGATTTCTCAAGATATTCGGCGTAGCGCAACAAGTCCCGTCGATATGCCGACATTGAATTTTTTGCTAACCCACGCTCCACCAACAGATGATCCAAATATCCAGAAATATGTCGCTGGATTGGGTTGGTGATGGTCACACTCAGAACTTACCTGACATAACTACCAAATTAGGTGTGTGGTGAAAAGTCAGTTATGCGATTGCAAAACTATTTCGCTGAGCGAGGATGGCTTCCCGCTGCGCGATTTCTTCGCTTACTCCAGCAAGCAAAACAGATAGTGGCGTATCTAATGCATTGCAGACGGCGGCTAAAAGTTCAGAAGATGCTTCCTTTTGACCGCGCTCTAATTCGGAAAGATAACCCAAGGAAACCTGGGCATCACGTGAGACATCGCGTAAAGTGCGTGATTGCTCAGTGCGGCGGCGGCGCAATTCCTCGCCAATTACTTGCCGCATCAAAATCATTTTTTTACCATAACTGGCAGAAGTGGCTGCAGGGTCAGAAATCTTTATGGTGTGGGTAAGCATTGGCTGTCCAGAATTTTGCGTACCTGCAAATTTTGGCAGTTGAGTCATAGCTTGGTCATTTGATTTCATAGTGCTCTCCATACTTCGATCATATCAAGGTTTCACCAAAGGTGTCTCCATAAGGAATATGCCCAGAATCTAGTGGACTTAAACCCGTTTACTAGAGAAAAGTCAGCAGTAGCTCAAGAGCGGCGGCAACGGTTTCTTCGCGTACCTGGGCACGCGCGTCAGTGGGGTCATCTGTTTCCGGAAACAAGTGCAATTCGTCCACAACTGAATCAATAACTGAACCGGATTCATCACGCTGCACGCAAGCCACAAAGACTGTGCCTGGCAGATGTCCATCCTGGGAATCTGGGCCAGCAACTCCAGTCACTGCTAAACCAAATTCGGCATTTAACTTCTCAGCTACCCCAGTTGCCATCTCAAGTGCAACTTGTGCCTGAACTGCGCCGCCCTCTGCTAAAAGCGAAGTGGAAACGCCAAGCAGGCTGGCTTTTAAGTCAGTCGCATAGGAAATAACACCACCACGATAAATTTTTGAGGCCCCGGGAATTGCAGTGATCGTTGCGCCCAATTGGCCACCAGTAACTGATTCGGCAGTAGCAACCCAACGACCCTGCATGGCTACTACAACCGTTACAGCCAGTGAATCTATATCAGTAGTCATCAGGTCTCTTTCGGGTGATAGTTCACCCTAGTATGTCAACCTCGTCAGGTTTTGTCGGGCAAGAAACGTGCTTTTAGTATGTAGTCGATTCCAGTGGTAATTGTCAGCGCTAACGCAATTCCAAGTGAAACCTGCGCAACCATGTCAACCCAGCCAGACATTGGTATCAGAAACGCAACTATCGCAACTATCTGACTAACCGTTTTCAATTTGCCACCGCGGCTGGCAGGTATTACTCCGTGTTTAATTACCCAGAATCTCATCACCGTGATTGCCACTTCGCGGAACAAGATTATTCCTGTGACCCACCACGAAATTTCTTCCCTAATCGAGAGTGCAACAAGCGCGGTACCGATCAGCGCTTTGTCAGCGATTGGATCGGCAATCTTTCCAAAATTAGTTACTAGGCCGTATCTACGAGCCCAAACTCCATCAACTAGATCGGTGATCGCTGCAACTAAAAAAACTATGGCAGCTGTCCATTGCGCCGCTGTAGTCTGTTCAGCAAAGAGTGCCAAGTAACCAAACACCGGCACTAGAGCAAGACGCGCAAGTGTCAGGATGTTTGGAATGTTAAGTATCGGCACATCGTTGTTTGGGTCACCCAAATGATCTGGAATTGGTGCGTGCGTCATGAGTTAACTGGCTTTGCAATTAGATCTACCCCGTCGGTATCCGTGACAATAGCCGAGACGAATTCCCCAACTGCGAATTCCTGCTCCGAAATGATCGTGGTGCTGCCATCTACTTCTGGACCTTGATGTTCAGCTCTACCTGTGTTGCCTGATTCTTCAATTAACACGGTCACGCTTTGGCCAATTCTGCTAATCGCAGTTGCTTCACTTACTCGTAGCGCAACTTTACTAACTGCCTCGAATCTGGCCAGCACTTCGTGCTCTGGCAAATGATCCGGCAATGCAACAGCAGCGGTGCCATCTTCATCCGAGTAGCTAAATACACCGACTGCATCGAGCTGCGCGCCTTCAATAAATGAAATTAGTTCAGCAACATCTGGCTCAGTTTCACCTGGGAACCCTACAATGACATTGGTTCGGGCTCCAGATAATGGATTATGCATTCGGATAGCACTAAGCAAATCCAAGAAGCTATCAGTGCCACCGAATCGCTTCATTCGACGAAGTACAGCATTGCTGGCATGTTGGAATGAAAGATCAAAGTACGGAACGAGTCCAGGCGTGTTGGCAATCACTGAAATTAAGTCAGGACGCATTTCGGCCGGCTGTAGATATGAAACCCGCACCCATTCGATACCTTCTGGCTGCACTAAAAGCGGAAGTAGTTTTTCAAGCAGGCGCAGGTCCCCGAGATCTTTTCCATAAGAGGTTGAGTTTTCGCTAACGAGCAATAATTCCCGGACACCATTTTCGCCAAGCCAGGCTGCTTCTTCGAAAATCTCACCGGGGTCGCGCGAAACAAATGAGCCGCGAAATGCAGGGATGGCGCAAAATGTACATCTGCGATCGCAGCCAGAGGCAATCTTTAAAGGTGCCCATGGTGTTGCTTCTAGCCGCTGTCGGTAAATGTGAGGTCCCATACCAGGTGTTGCCACATCTCCGCTTGCAACCTGTCGGGCAACTGGAGAGATTGGGAGTAGTTTTCGTCGATCCCCCGGAGTGTGCGGGGCTATGGTCTCGCCAGCGAGCACTTTGCGAAGTGTGGCACCGATTTCCGGATAATCATCAAAACTTAAAATCGCATCAGCTTCCGGTAACTCCGCAGCCAGTTCTTTGCCATATCGCTGCGCCAGGCATCCGACCGCTACTACTTTTCCGGATCCGGCTAACAATTCGCTGGCTTCTAGGATCGTGTCGATGGAATCCTTTTTGGCCTGCTCGATAAATCCACAGGTATTGACCAAAACTAAGTCGGTCTGTTCCCCATCGCCGACTAGGTCCCAGCCATCGGCCGTTAATCGACCTGCCAATTCTTCAGAATCAACATCATTCCGAGAACACCCGAGTGAGACTATGGATACTCGAGGATTTGCAGGCACGCTGGGAAGTCTACTCGCCGCGAATCATTGCAATAGTTCCTGGCAGATCTTCTGCGGTAACTAAAACTTCGCGGGCTTTTGAACCTTCCGATGGTCCAACAATGTTGCGTGATTCCATCAAATCCATAAGTCGACCAGCCTTTGCGAATCCAATCCGCAATTTACGTTGCAGCATTGAAGTGGAACCAAACTGAGTTGATACAACGAGTTCTACGGCCGCAAGCAAATCATCCAAGTCATTACCGATGTCGCCATCTACTTCGCGAGTTGCCACAACTGGCGCAATGATGTCCGGTCGATACTGAGGTGCCATTTGGCTCTTGGCGTGCGCAACGACTGCTCGAATTTCGGCTTCCGTAACCCATGAGCACTGGATGCGAATTGGCTTGGAAGTACCCATTGGCAAAAAGAGTCCATCACCTTGGCCAACAAGTTTCTCAGCACCTGGTTGGTCCAAAATAACGCGACTGTCAGCCAAGCTGGAAGTAGAGAACGCCAGGCGACTTGGAACGTTGGCCTTAATAAGTCCAGTAACAACATCTACTGATGGTCTTTGCGTTGCAAGAACTAAATGAATACCAGCAGCGCGAGCTAATTGCGTAATACGAACGACTGAGTCTTCGACATCACGCGGCGCAACCATCATGAGGTCTGCAAGCTCATCAACCACAACAAGTAGGTATGGATAAGGACGTAGTACGCGCTCGGAGCCAACCGGTGGCGTTACTTTTCCAGCGCGAACTGCTTTATTGAAATCATCGACGTGGCGGAAGCCGTAGGCGGAAAGATCGTCGTACCGAGCTTCCATTTCCTTTACTACCCAGGCAAGTGCTTCTGCGGCCTTCTTTGGGTTAGTAATGATTGGGCTAATTAAGTGTGGGATACCTTCATAAGCAGTTAACTCAACGCGCTTAGGGTCGATCAACACCATGCGAACTTCATCAGGTGTAGCTCGCATCAAAATTGACGTAATCAGAGCGTTCATGCAGCCTGATTTACCCGCACCTGTGGCACCAGCAACTAAAAGGTGTGGCATCTTGGCTAAGTTTGCGACGGTGAAACCACCCTCAACATCTTTACCTAGGCCAACCAACATTGGATGTTCATCGCCTGCTGCCTCTTTACTGCGCATCACATCACCAAGTGAAACAACTTCGCGATCAGAATTTGGAATTTCGATACCGATCGCACTCTTGCCTGGAATCGGTGACAGGATGCGAACATCAGCACTTGCCACTGCGTAGGCAATGTTTTTACTTAACGCAGTTACTCGCTCAACCTTTACTTTTGGACCAAGCTCTACTTCGTACCTAGTTACAGTTGGACCGCGCTGAAAACCGGTCACCTTGGCATCAATGTCGAATTGTTCAAGTACCTGAGTTAATGCCTCAATTACAGCATCGTTCGCTGCGGTACGTTCTTTAGGTTTAGCGCCTGCCTTTAAAAGCGCTTCACTTGGCAGTTTGTAAGCAACTGCAGATGCCAGCGGCAACTGAACTGGTTTACCCACTGGTTCAAGCAATGATGCTGGTTGAGATGGCGCCATTACTTTCACTGATTGAGGCTTTAGTAACTGAACTGCCTCAGTCTCGTGAGTTAAAACAGGAGCAAGCACGTCCACGGCGATGGTGTTGAGCTGCGAAATGTCTACTATTTCGCTTACGTGCTCTAGAGCTGGAGCAGTGCTGACTACTGGAGCAGTGCTGACTACTGGAGTAGCGAATGGGGCATCACCAGCAAGTTCACCTATAGCCAGGGCCGGATCAATTGTTGCGTCAGATTTTGACTTTCGTCGCAACCTACTTAAAATCGTGCGGTGTACAACCGGTGTAACATCGAGAGCGAGCTGGGCCTGGGCTGCTGAAATAGCTTCCACATTTGGATGGGCTGCAGCTTCTGCTTCGTCATCGATCGCAATTCTGGAAAATTTGGATTTGAAAGCGCGTAGCTTGACCGGAATCGTGTTTATCGGAGTTGCGGTAATTATTAAAATCGCAAAGAAAAATACAACTAACAAAAGCATTACAGTCACCACAGTGCCAATCGCACTTACGAAAGGTGCCGTAATCGCCCACCCAGTCCAACCGGCTGCCTCACGCATAGCTTGCGCGCCATCTGAAGGCAATGGGTTGCCACGTTGAATATGGGTAATGCCCATTGTGCTCAACGCGAATAGGGTCCAACCAATTGTTAGCCGACCTTTTTTCTGCGACGGGGCATCTGGATGTCGAAGCGTTTGAACCGCGATCACGATTAGTACCACTGGTGCAAACAAATCAAAAATTCCCACAGCGCCAGTTACCAAACTTGTAACTACGCCAGCGACGAACCCAGTTACATCGAACCAGATTACAGATGCAACCACTATGGCAAGGGACAAATACAACAACCCAAGCCCATCGCGACGATGCGCCGGATCTAAGTCACGTGCACTACGCCCTACGCTACGAGTAATGGCTCCGACTACATGTGCAACGCCCAGCCATACCGCTGTCGCGAACTTTTGAATGCCACCGAAGAGTGTCACAAAAATTGAAGACTTCGCAGATTTACGAGCTTTCACCGGTGCGCGCCCTTTGGCAGAATTGCGACCCTGCGGTCGAGTTGCTGCAGTTGAGCGTGGTCGAGTTGCCTGTGACGGGGAAGCCATATAACAAATATATGCGATTCACTCTGGTAACTCGGGCACCAAGCGTTACGGCGTGTCGCGGTTGACCTCTAGTTAAGCCAATATTGGCAGGGATATATAAATTGCCGACATTCGCGCCAGGTATGGCGTTTTCGACTTCTTTACCGATCCGGTTAACTGGAAATTATCGACGGCACAATCATTGGGCGACGTCGGTGTTTTTCGCCAACCCACTTGCCTGTTACTCGACGCACCATTTGTCCTAATTGATGCGTGTCAGTAACTCCATCAGCTAGCGCCGCTTCTAACGTGGCTTGAATCGCAGGCAGAATTTCCGCGAATACGCTCTCTTCTTTGCTGAATCCTCTGGCATGAATTTGTGGTCCTGCAATAACTTTGCGTTCGGCAAAATTGACGGCAGCAACAATGGAAAGGAAACCGTCTTCGCCCAAAACTCTGCGATCCTTAAGAAGTGATTCCGAAACTTCACCAACTGTTGAACCCTCGACGTAAACATACCCACAAGCAATTGCCCCGACAATATTTGCTTTGCCGTCCACTAAATCGACAACTACCCCGTCACCCGCCAACATAATCCTGGATTCGGGAATTCCAGTTTTTATTGCTAAATCAGCATTCGCGCGCAGGTGACGCCACTCGCCATGAATTGGCATTACATTTTTTGGTTTCACTATGTTGTAGCAATAAAGCAATTCACCAGCTGCGGCATGTCCAGAAACGTGAACCAAAGCATTGCCCTTGTGTACGACATGCGCACCAAGTCGTGTTAAGTCGTTAATGATTCGGTAGACCGCATTTTCATTTCCAGGAATCAGCGAAGATGCAAGGATCACGGTATCCCCTGGCCCAACTGCAATTGCGTGATCTTGGTTTGCAATTCGAGCCAGTGCTGCCATTGGCTCACCTTGTGAACCGGTGCAAATCAAAACCGCTTGATCATCCGGCAGATCTGTCATCTGGTCACTTGAAATGAGTGTGCCACCAGGAATATTTAAATATCCCAAGTCACTTGCTAGTGCCATATTGCGAACCATGGATCGACCAACAAATGCGACTTTACGATTGTTCTTTGTTGCGACATCGATAACTTGCTGGACTCGGTGTACGTGTGAGGCAAACGAGGCGACTATTACTCGCCCAGTTGCGCCACTAATAACTTGTTGCAAAGTTGGGATGATGTCTTTTTCGCTTGTGACAAATCCAGGTACTTCAGCGTTTGTTGAATCTACGAGAAATAAATCAACGCCCTTATCTCCGAGACGAGCAAAGGCATTCAAGTCAGTAACTCGACCGTCTAGCGGCAATTGGTCCATTTTAAAGTCGCCGGTAATTAAAATTGTTCCAGCTGGTGTTGTGACGGCAACTGCTAACGCATCAGGAATCGAGTGGTTTACCGCGATAAATTCAACCGTGAATTCCCCATAAGTTTGAACCATTCCCTCTTTAACGATTTGCGTGCTTGCAGATATGCGATGTTCCCGCAACTTACTATCGACAAATGCCAGCGTGAGTTGCGAACCCACTACCGGAATGTCTTGCCTGCCTCGCAATAAGTATGGAACTGCGCCAATGTGATCTTCATGCCCGTGTGTAAGTACTACTGCCTCAACATCATGCAATCGATCTTGGATGTAACCGAAGTCAGGGAGTATTAAGTCAACACCTGGTTGTGTCTCCTCGGGAAACAACACGCCGCAATCAACGATTAAGAGTTTGTCGCGATATTCCAGGACCGTCATGTTTCGGCCGATATCACCCAGCCCACCAAGAGCTACTACTCGAAATGCGTCGTTAGCCAATACTGGTGGTTGCTCCAGTTGTGAGAATGTCACAGGCTAAATCCGCCCCTTATTAAATCTTCCTTTAAGACTTTTCGTTGCTCAGCAGTTGCCGGCACAAGCGGTAGCCGCAGCGAACCGCCACCAACGCGACCAAGTTGATCTAGCGCGGCTTTGACCATTATGGCGCCACCAGCACGAGTCATAATTCCTTCAGTAATTGGAACTAGTGATTCGTTAATTTTGCGAGCTGTATGCACATCATTGTTTTCGATCGCTTCCACCATTTGCTTATGGCGATCAGCAACTACGTGACCAGTCACGCTAACTACACCGACTGCGCCAAGTGCAAGTAATGCCAAGTTAAGCGGGTCATCACCAGAGTAATAAGCCATATCGGATTGCGCCATGATCTGCGAGGCAGCCCAAGTGTCTCCCTTGGCGTCCTTGTTTGCCAAAATTCTTGGATGTTCAGCAAGCTTGAGCATGGTGTCATTTTGGATTGGCACTCCGGATCGGCCAGGTATGTCGTAAACCATGACCGGTAAATCGGTTGCATCTGCAACCGCTACCATGTGCGCATAAATACCAGCCTGTGGCGGCTTGTTGTAATAAGGAGTAACTACAAGTAGTCCATGAGCACCAGCTTTGGCGGCTTCTTTAGCAAGCAGAATTGAATGCGCTGTGTCATTTGAACCAGCACCGGCAACTACGCGCGCCCGATCTCCCACGGCAGCGATTACAACTTTTAGTAATTCAAGTTTTTCATGTTCGTCAGTCGTTGGTGATTCACCTGTAGTCCCATTGACTACTAAGCCATTGTTTCCCAAGTCAACTAAGTCATTGGCCAGCTGTGCTGCTGCATCAAGATCTAACTTGGTGCCATCCGAACTAAATGGCGTAACCATGGCCGTAAGTACCGTGCCGAACGCTGCGGTTGCTTTCACGTTCATTACCAATCTACTAAGGTGCCACTCGCCCATTAGCAACAAATGATGCATGGGTTAATGGCATTAGGCGCTTGAATTCTTCTTCATATTTTTCCGCAACCATTTCAATTTCGCGCTGCGGAAACGACGGGAAGTGAGAGCCTTCAGCTTTACGTCTAAGGCTGATGAAGTTCATTAATGCTCTGGCATTCATCGTGACGTATGCCGATGAATAAATTGTCACAGGCAACACGATGCGCGCGACTTCTCGCGCAACCCCAGCTTCCAGCATGGCTTCATAAGAGGCGTAAGCAACTTCGCATGCTTTCTTGGTTTCGCGCGTGACAATGTCGAATTGCTCTTGGCTGCCGTCAACAAACTCGTAAGCGCCAGCTTTACCAATCTGAATTAGCTTGCGATCAGTATCAGGCGTGTAAAAAATCGGATCAAGTACTTTGTAACGTCCAGATTCTTCGTTGTAACTCGCCATGCGATGACGAAAATGTTCGCGCCACATGAATATTGGTGCTTGCACAAAAAATGTAAACACTGAGTGTTCAAATGGGCTGCCGTGACGATCGCGCATCAGGTAGTTGATTAGGCCAGCTGAAGCAGCAGAGTCTGCATTAACATCCGTGGCAGATTGGTCGCCCTTGGTGGAAACTCTGGCCGCCCAAAGCACATCGGCATCACCGGCTGAATGTTTAACTAATTCAACCGTGACATCACTTCGGAAGGAGATCGACACGAAACTAGACTATCGCCCAGCCTTGTCAGATCAGGAAGAAGGTACGGAAGATAAATCTGCGGATTTTGGCTCAGCAGGTGTTGGTGAAACCTTGTTGCGAAGTAAGAAGTAAAGCACGGTAACCGAATAAGCAGCGTAGCCGATTACCTGCAATGTGGTGGTCGTTGGCTTCAGGTTGAATAGACCAGCAACTAATGTCGCCAAGAAAGTGCCTTCGATAAGCACACCACTTAGATCAACGAGCACGTTGGATCCACCAGGCAACCAGCCCACTTCTTGGAATTCATGGATTCCGTAGGAAAGTACACCCGCAGCCACAAATACCAACAGGATTCCAGTGATCTTGAAAAACTTAGCCAGATTGACCGTAGCGGCCGAACGATAAAACGCCCAACCAACTACTACGGCAGTTGCTAACCCAAGCACTAGTCCAACTACAGAGGCCAAGCTATTTCCAGTTGCATGCGCAGCTGCCCAGAAGAAAATTGCGGTTTCGGCACCCTCTCGCAGAACTGCGACAAAGGCCATCGATGCCACCGCAAGTGCGCCTCCAGAAGTGGCGGCGCTATCAAGTTGATTTCTCAAATCTGCACTTATGGTTCGGGCCGAACGCTTCATCCAGAAAATCATCCACGTTACAAAACCAACTGCGACAAATGAAACGACACCAGCGAAAATTGGTTCGAGGGTTGCAGACAAGTCACTCGAAATAGTTTCAAGGCCAACGGCGATCAGCACACTAACAGCTGCCGCTGCTGCGACCCCGTACCAAACGAATCGAATCAAGGAATGACGATTGGTGCGAACCAAGTAGGTAAGCAAAATGCTGACAACGAGTGCAGCTTCAATACCTTCTCGCAGGCCAATCAAGAAGTTTCCAAGCATTTAGTGCAATCCGTTTCGAATCTGGATAATCGCTATTTATGCAACTATCTGGTTACGTAAATCAGCCTACCTGCCGATCTGAAAAACCGCAAAGTGAGGGGCCAACGAGCCATACCTGTGAAATTAGGCTTAAACCGTGGACTTTTTTGCCAAGCGGACGCGAAGTCTTTGGACCACCGAAATACAGATGATTACGACACTGGCAGCCAGCAAAGTGGCACCGGTTACTACCTCTCCCAGCAGTATGGCTGACCACAGCAGGGTCAAAAGTGGCTGAAGCAACTGCACTTGGGAACCTTTGGCCACCCCAAGTTCTGCCAACCCTCGATACCAAGCAAAAAATCCAAAATACATTGAGCCAAATGCCGTGAACAAAAAAGCCAGGAGCGAAACCGGAGTTATGGTGTGACTTGCGGCGCCCAACCAAAGTGAGATCACAAAGTAAGGCAACGTAACTGGCAAGGACAGCACCACGCACCAAGAAACCACCTGCCAGCCAGGCATTAATTTAGTGAGAATCGCGCCCTCGGCATAACCAATTGCAGCAGCTATCACTGCTCCCAAAAGATAAAGATTTGAAATTAAAGTGCCACCCTCTTGGCCACCTCGAAGTAATGCATAAACAACTAATGTCAGCGTGCCGATTGCTGCTGCAACCCAGAAAGTTTTTGGTACCTGCTCGTGTAATCGAAATACTGCTAAGACCGCAGTCGCCATTGGCAGACCAGCAGTGATAACTGCAGCGTGTGCACTAGTAGTTTCCTGCAGCGCAAGTGTTGTCAGGATGGGCCAACCTACAACAATGCCACTGGCTGTAACGAGTAACGGCAAGATCAAGCTGCGATCTGGAAACGCAACTTTGGAATATCGCAAGAACACCAAAGCCAGTAGCCCTGCCAATGCTGCTCGACCAAATGTTAAGGTCCATGGCGAAAAGCCCGGAAGCGCTAACTTGACCATGGGAAGCGTAAATGAGAAAACTAGTACGCCAATAAACGCGTACCCAAGCCCGCGATAGTTGATCGACACGCTCTCCAGACTAGTGCGATAGGTTTAACACACTATGAACGAAGCCGCCCATGACTGGATACCTGCGCGCAATGAGATAGTTCGAAATGCAGCCAGCATCGGTATTGCCGTTGCAATGTACGGGGTCTCATTCGGTGCACTCGGTACCACTACCGGATTAACAATTCCGCAAACTATGGCGCTTTCGCTTTTAATGTTTACCGGTGCCAGCCAATTCACTTTGGTTAGCACTTTGGCATCCGGCGGTACGGCTTTAACCGCAGTAGTTGCTTCTTGGTTGATGGGCACCCGAAACGCTGCCTATTCGATGCGAATGACTCCAATTCTTAAAGCAAAAGGGCCTGGCCGATTGGTCGCAGTTCAATTGACCATCGATGAATCAACTGCCATGGGATTGGCCCAAGATGAAGCGGCGTTTGAAGGCCGAGCATCGCGATTAGCTTTTTGGGCAACTGGCTTATCGGTGTACCTACTTTGGAATTTAGCTACTTTCATCGGTGCCATAAGTGTTTCCAGCATTGGTGATCCAAAGTCCTTTGGCTTAGACGCCGCGATTGCTGCTGGATTGTTTGCACTTGTTTGGCCGCAGATTAAATCCCGAATTGATCTTTCGGTTGCGCTGGGTGGCGCATTAATTGCGCTGGCCTTGACACCGTTTGTTTCGCCGGGCGTCCCAGTACTGGCGGCGGCCATAGTTTCGATAATTGTTGGCTGGGTCACCGGAAAGCAGCTGTCGTAATGTGGTTTGCAGTATTAGCCGGAGCAATTGGGTGTTACGCGTTGAAATATGTTGGTAGCGCGATACCAGAGCATTACCTCGAACAACCAATTGTGAAGCGGATCGTAATGCTGTTGCCTATTGCGCTACTTAGTGCGCTGGTAGCCGTGCAAACTTTTGCAAATAGTCAGGCCCTTGTTGTCGATGCTCGGGTTCCTGCACTTGTGGCTGCCACAGTTGCACTGCGGTTCAAGGCACCATTTATCTTGGTTGTCTTAACTGCCGCAATTTGTGCCGCGGCCTTGCGATACTTTGGTTTAGCTGTCTAGTCCGAGCAAACTTTCAAGACCAAAAGTCAGGCCTTTAAAGTCACTAACTCTGCGAATAGCAAGTAGCACACCTGGCATAAATGATTCCCGATCATAGGAATCATGGCGAATCGTTAATGACTCCCCTGGGCCGCCAAATACCACTTCTTGATGAGCTACTGCGCCTTGCAAGCGAATGCTGTGAATCGGGATTCCCGAAACATTTGCACCTCGAGCACCTGCAACTAAATCCTTAGTGGCATCTGGCATTGCCGGCATACCTTCGCGCGCTTTTGAAATGAGCTCTGCAGTTCGAATTGCAGTGCCGCTCGGAGCATCTACTTTGCGTGGATGGTGCATCTCGACAATTTCAACACTGTCAAAATATGGGCCGGCAGTTTCTGCAAATTTCATCATCAAGACTGCAGCCAAGGCAAAGTTTGGTGCGATTACAACATTCGCACTACTAGCTGCGAATTGCTTCGAAACAACTGCAAGTCTCTTTTCATCGAAACCTGTGGTGCCTACGACTGCATGAATGTTATTGGTTGCTAAAAATTCCAAATTCTTGGCTACCGAATCTGGAGTTGTGAAATCTACGACAACTTGGGCTTTGTTAGTAATTAACTGAGCTAAGTCATCGCCCATGTCTAACGCTGCTACTAATTCGCAATCTGTGGCAGCAGATACTGCTTCACAAACGGTGGTGCCCATGCGACCTTTTGCACCTAGAACGCCAACTCGAATTGTCATCAGTTACTCCGGTCCAACTACAGCGGTAAGACGCTCCTGCGACCACAAGTGATGCGCAAGGGCATGTACTTCCTCTAGCGTAACGGCAGATATCCGATCTAAGGTCTCGGAAACCGATGGTACATAGCCATTATTCATTTCCCCGCGAGCAATTCGGCTCATCCGTGATGAAGTGTCCTCAAGCCCAAGAACCATGCCGCCGCTAACTTGACCTTTAGCCTTGGCCAATTCGCCAGCTGTTATCCCATTTAACGAGACATCGTCAAGTACATCAGAAATAACTTCGCGCACTTGCGCTAAATTCTTTGGGCTACAACCTGCGTAAACCCCCGCCATGCCAGCATCTTGGAACTGTTGTCCAAAAGAGTAAACCGTATAAACCAAACCACGCTTTTCGCGCACTTCCTGGAATAGTCGACTCGACATGCCACCACCAAGGGCGGCATTAAATACGGACTGGATGTATCGACGTTCATCATTTCGATCTAATCCTGGTACGCCAATAACTAAATTTGCTTGCTCTGTAGTTTTGTCATGTTTAACGAAACCTCCAGCTTGGTTTACTTTAGTTTTACTCTTTACTGGAACGTAAGGTGCTTCGGTTCCTGCTAATTCAAAACCACCTTGATTGAAAGCTTTGCGCACAAGTTTCACAACAGTTGCATGATCAATGTTTCCTGCCACTGACACAACTAATCGATCTGGTGTGTAGTACTTGCGATAAAAACCATGAATTGAGCGGCGCGACAAATTAGAAATATTTTCTACCGTGCCAAGAATTGAGCGTCCTAGAGGCGCATCGCCATAAAGTGCGCGCGAGAACTGTTCGTGAACTAGATCAGCTGGATCATCATCACGCATCGCGATTTCTTCCAAAACCACCTGTCGCTCTTGGTCAACGTCAACTGATGTGATTGTGGCCGAAGTGATCATGTCGACTAATACTTCAATTGCTTGGGGCACCGAGGTATCTAAAACTCGGGTATAGAAACAGGTAACTTCTTTCGAAGTAAACGCATTCATCTCGCCACCAACAGCATCGATTGAAGATGAGATGTCTAAAGCGCTTCGAGTCTTGGTGCCTTTGAAAAGTAGGTGCTCTAGGTAATGTGCTGACCCTGTCTGTGATGCGACTTCATCACGCGAACCAACATTAACCCAAATCCCAATTGCAGCTGAGCGTACCGACGGCATTTGTTCGGTGATGATTCGTAAGCCGCCGGGTAAGACTGTTCGTTTTACTAGTCCACCTTGTTCGGCAGTTAATAACGTGCGAGTGGTCCCTGGGCGTTGTTCATGCCCAAGGACCACTGCGGAATTTCGTGATGTCACGTTTTAGTCTTCGTCGGCAGCGTCTTCTGCGCCTTCAACAACTGGGATTAAAGAAAGCTTGCCACGTGGATCGATTTCTGCGATCTCAACGTGAACCTTGTCGCCAACCTTAAGGACATCTTCTACGTTCTCTACGCGCTTGCCGCCCGAAAGCTTGCGTAGCTGACTGATGTGAAGTAATCCGTCCTTGCCTGGAGAAAGTGAAACGAAAGCACCGAAATTAGTTGTCTTAACAACTGTTCCCATGTAGCGCTCGCCTACTTCTGGCATGGTCGGGTTAGCAATGGCGTTAACTTGTGTGCGAGCCGCTTCTGCAGCTTCACCGTTAGTTGCGCCAATGTAGACAGTGCCATCGTCACCTATCGAGATGTCAGCACCAGTCTCTTCTTGAATCTGGTTAATGATCTTGCCCTTAGGGCCGATAACTTCACCGATCTTGTCGATTGGAATCATTACCGTGATGATGCGAGGTGCAAAAGGTGACATCTCATCAGGTACATCAATTGCTTCTAGCATGACGTCCAGAATTGCAAGACGAGCTTCGCGAGCCTGTGTTAGCGCACCAGCCAATACTGAAGCCGGAATACCGTCAAGCTTGGTATCTAGTTGCAGCGCTGTAATGAAATCCTTAGTACCTGCAACCTTGAAGTCCATGTCGCCAAATGCATCTTCAGCGCCAAGGATGTCTGTTAGAGCTACGTACTCAGTTTTGCCATCTATTTCATCGGAGATCAAACCCATTGCAATACCGGCAACTGGAGCCAATAACGGCACACCAGCATTAAGTAGTGAAAGTGTTGAAGCACAAACTGAACCCATTGATGTCGAGCCGTTAGAACCAAGAGCTTCTGAAACCTGACGGATTGCATAAGGGAAGTCCTGCTTTGTTGGCAGAACTGGAACCAAAGCACGCTCAGCCAACGCGCCATGACCAATTTCGCGACGCTTCGGGCTACCTACACGACCAGTCTCACCAGTTGAGTAAGGCGGGAAGTTGTAGTTGTGCATGTAGTGCTTACGAGTAACTGGCGACAAAGTATCTAGCTGCTGTTCCATTTTCATCATGTTCAAGGTTGTTACGCCAAGAATCTGAGTCTCGCCACGTTCGAACAATGCCGAACCGTGAACGCGAGGAATTACATCTACTTCAGCACTCAAGGAACGGATGTCGCGAAGGCCACGGCCATCAATACGAATCTTGTCCTTGATAACGCGCTTGCGAACTAGTTTCTTGGTTAGTGAGCGAAGTGCTGCACTAACTTCCTTCTCGCGACCTGCAAAGTTGCCAGCTACCTTTTCGATTGTCAGTTCTTTAACACGGTCTAATTCAGTTTCACGCTCTTGCTTGCCAGCGATAGTTAATGCCTTGGCTAGATCATCAGAAACTGCAGCTTCAACGGCTGCGAAGACATCAGCTTCGTAATCCAAGAAGACTGGGAATTCTGCTGTTTCTTTAGCTGCAACATCAGCAAGTGCTGACTGAGCACGACACAATTCAGCGATGAATGGCTTTGCAGCTTCAAGGCCTTCTGAAACAACTTCTTCAGATGGAGCCTTAGCGCCACCCTTGATTAACGAAATTGTATTTTCGGTAGCTTCTGCTTCAACCATCATGATTGCTACATCGTCGCCAACAACGCGACCGGCAACAACCATGTCAAAGACTGCTTCTTCAAGTTCGCTGTGCGTTGGGAAAGCAACCCATTGACCCTTGATAAGTGCAACGCGCACTCCACCAATTGGTCCAGAGAATGGCAGTCCTGCTAGCTGAGTTGACATAGATGCTGCATTGATTGCGATTACGTCATAAAGCACGTCAGGATTAAGTGCCATAACAGTTACGACAACCTGAACTTCGTTGCGAAGTCCCTTAACGAAAGATGGACGTAATGGGCGGTCAATTAGTCGACAAGTAAGGATTGCATCCTCAGTTGGGCGACCTTCACGACGGAAAAATGATCCAGGAATTCGACCAGCGGCATACATGCGTTCTTCGACATCCACGGTTAGTGGGAAGAAATCAAATTGATCCTTTGGTGATTTTCCTGCGGTAGTTGCTGATAGCAACATGGTTTCGTCATCTAAATAGACAACTGCAGTTCCGTTTGCTTGGCGTGCCAGGCGTCCGGTTTCGAACTTTAATGTGCGCTTTCCGAATGACCCGTTGTCAATCACAGCTACGCTGGTCTGTACTTCGTTACCCTCCATGGGTAACCTCCCTCTTCATAAAGGGATAACACTGCACTTCGCGCGAGTGAATTGCATTCAAGTCACATGTCGATCTTCGATCGAGAAGCGCGGCTACTTGAGCCGAACTTCACTACCGAGGACCGACCAAACAGTTTGAAGGTGCGTGCTATCCGCGGTTATCGCCAATTGGCGAGTCTTACTTTTGTGCTTGCTTTGCCAAATTCATACTTGCAACTGACAAAGCTCACTTCCTAAGAAGCGCACGAAAAATTATCTGCGGATACCGAGCTTTTCGATGATCGCGCGGTATCGATTGATGTCTGTCTTGGTTAGGTAATCAAGTAGTCGACGACGCTGACCAACAAGCAGCAGCAAGCCACGACGGCTATGGTGATCGTGCTTGTGAGTCTTTAGGTGACCAGTTAGGTCGTTGATTCGCTGAGTCATCAGCGCGATTTGTACTTCTGGGCTTCCGGTATCGCCAGGCTTAGTGCCGTGTTCTGCGATGATGGCCTGCTTTACTGCAGATTCCAATGGCATATATTTATTCCTCTCGGGCGCGAACAGATCCGAAGATCTTTAGATGTGACACGAGATGTGGGGCGCCCGCCCCTCATTCGTCTGTGTTGTAAGGCTAACAGTTAGAGGTGGGTACCGCGAAATCG